>Ga0070714_100000162_pt1 | contig 53962 bp, 49 predicted proteins | sample LARL83metaG_FD_65450 | JGI IMG/M metagenome (GOLD analysis project Ga0070714, IMG submission 65450) | Corn, switchgrass and miscanthus rhizosphere microbial communities from Kellogg Biological Station, Michigan, USA - LAR L8-3 metaG | ecosystem: Host-associated > Plants > Roots > Rhizosphere ... | reverse complement strand
AATTATCCCGAACCGCTGAACGGCGTATTAGGATCGCCGGCAATGATGATCGTGCCGCCGGTGGGTGGCTTCGGACGTTCGGCAACCGTGCAGCTTCCAATTTATAACGGCGCGTTTGCTACACAATTCTCGATGTTCATCAACGTGGTTGCCAGCGCGAACGCGGCAACCCTAACGCTCGATGGAACGAGCATCAAGAACTGGACGAAGTTTTCGGTCGACTCTGTGACGGTTCTCTATCGCAGTCCGGTCGGAAGTCTTTCGGCTGGCGCGCACATCCTTCAATCGGATCAGCCGGTTGGCGCCTATGCGTATGGCTACAGCGTGCATACGGGCGAGAGCATCGGGTATCCGGCCGTCAGTGGATTACTCGCGGTGAGAACTGCGGACACGACGCCACCCGCGATTGCCTGGACACTCAGCGCACCCTGCGGGCGTGCTGCAATATCGGACAGCGTTTCGGGGCTTTCGTATTTCGTAGTGGACTCCGCACGGAATTTTAATTTTACGACCGACACCTCCTTCATTCCCGGCGACAGCCTTGCATCGAGCTTCCTGAATGCCTGCCTTCTCGATACCAGTAAAAACGGCTATTTCCGATTTACCGTATATGATATGGCAGGCAACCGATCTGTTGGCGAGCTTTCGTACCAAGCTCCCATCGAAACGAAACTCAAGCCCGGATTCACCATTGCAAGCACGGGATTCGATACCGTCCGAGTCGGCACGAGCAAAACGCTCGGCGCGGTGACGCTTCGGGATACTTCCTCTTTCTGGCCGGTCACATTCGACAGCCTATGGACCGACAACTCCGCCTTCGCCGATACCGCGGCGGCGGATAAATTCCCGTTCACGCTCCAGCCAAACACTTCGCAAACGCTTCAGATCACCTTCACGCCGACGCAGCTTATCACCTACCAGGCGCTGCTGCATGCGCACACAACTTCCGCCGGAACGCAAACGGCCACGCTTCGCGGCTCGGGATATACGACCAACGAAAGCGTCTCGGCCGAATCCCCCGGCGCGGCATTGCTGCTCTCCGTTTCGCCGAACCCCGCGAAGCACTTGCTCGTGCTAAATTACGCCTTGCGCGCCCCGGCTACGGTTTCCTTCGATCTCTTCTCGATCGTAGGCGATCCGGTTTACCATTGGAGTGGCGGAATGCAAAGCGCGGGAGCGCACAATCAGACAGTCGATTTTGGAAGGATAGCCGAAGGAAGCTATCTGTACCGTTTCGAGGCTCACGCGAATGATCGCTCATCCTCTAATGATCGCTCATCCGCCGGCGAAGTTCAATCGGGGAAGTTGGCGATCGAGCCGTAAGAAAGTCCAATTTTTCTTTAAAGACCTACAACGTCACTGTACCGATGTCATTGCGAGAAGGGCTTTTCGACCGAAGGGAGAAAAGGCCGACGAAGCAATCCTCGCCAAATCAACGGATTGCTTCGTCGAACGAATCTTCCTTCGGTCGATTCGTTCGACGAAGCAAGACGTTAAATAATAGGTTTACTCAGAAATTTCCGAATTCCTTGGACGAAATCCGGATGAATGCCGCATAGCTGCTCCGGAATCCGTATATTTGTATTCCGTTAACGTTCGATGAGATTTATTTTACCGGGGTTAACGTTGCTTTTTGGGGGGTTAAGCCGCGCTCGCGCGGAAGGCCCGGAACGAGTATTCCGTATTTTTACGAATCCAGTCACGTTAGTGCTGGTCCCATACCATGAAACATCTCTTACGATCGTTCTTCTTCTTCTCTGCTTTCGTTCTCTTTGCAGTTATGTTCACCGGTTCCGCGCTCGCGCAGCCTCCTTCGCCGTGGACCTCGGTTGCAACGCCATTCACCGGCACGATTCACATTGTTAAGTTTATCGATGTGCCCGGTGCGTCAAGGGATGCATCCGGCGCGCCGCTCGTCGGATTTGTCAGCGACGGACCCGAAATATATCGTACCACGAATGGTGGCCTGACCCCTGCATCCTGGACTCTTGCCACAATCGTTAGCCCACACGGTGTGCCGATACCATTCCCCTCCGGCTGGGTCAACGATATTTCGTTTCTGACCGACCGGATTGGCGCTGCAGTTATTACCAATAGCACAAATGCGGTGGATGCAGGCGTCCTCATAACAATGGATGGCGGAGCAACCTGGACCTTCGATGATATTGCGCCTGCCCCTCCCAATGTGGGCACCCCCGACAGCGGTGCTGGCATTTATTGGAACCCAGCGAACCATTTGCTCTTCGTTTCAAGTCTCGATAAAGGGCTTCTGGTATCAAGCGATACAGGCCAAACCTGGACGCAAATCAATCCCGCCAATTACTTCACCGGCTTTGCATTCAATGGCGCGCGCGGTGTGGTTGCTACACAGGGATCGAATGAGAACGGCTTTGCACCGAATAACCACTGGCTCTATACCACCGATGGCGGCCAGACGTGGAGTACATCCCAAATGTTTTACGATTGCTGGCAGCCGTGCGGCATTCCGACGACGGAGACGTTTTTCGCTTCCACCAATTTTTATACCGGCGGTGCCACGGCGATCCTCCGTTCGGACAATAGCGGATATGCCTTCGGTCCGACGCCTTATGCAAACACCGCCGACACGCTTACCGAGGCGATGCAGGGCGATGGCTGCGGGTTGTTCGCATCCTCCGCCGCGTTTATGGTCGGCATGTGGACCTCCTCGAACGAGGGTGCGTCCTGGACTACGATTATGGACGCGCCGCTGCCGCCGGTCGATACCCGGTTTTATCTTTCGCCTACGAAAGTCTGGAGTTTTACGGGGCATACGCTGGAATACACCGCCCGACTTGGTACCGCCCCGATCCATGTTTGGCCCGATACGATCGCCTTTACCGGTGCCGCATGTGGCAAGATCTCCGACACGGTCATCCATATATTCGGGTGCGCCTGCGCGAATAACGATGTGTTCACCGGTACTTCCATTACTAATTCGAATGCGTCCACAACGCTGACGGTTACGGCGGCTACGCTCCCGAGGCCGCTCTGCACCTCCGCGACCTCGCCGCAGGGAAATCCCGATTCGGTAACCATTCATTACCAACCTGGCGATATCAATCCGGATTTGGGAACGGTCCATCTGCTCTTCAACGATAATGGGAATCCGGTCGACGAGAGCATTCACGTCTATGGTAATGGCGTCTCGCCCGGCGTTACGCTTGCCAATGTTCCACAGGGGAACCGGTTTGCCTTTCGCGAATCGGCGTGCGGGGATACGTGTGGTTCGTTCACCATTGAAAACACCAGTTGTTCTCCTGTGACGATCACGAAGGAATTTCTTACAGAGCAAGATTCGGATACCTGCGTGCTGCACATTACCACCTCTGGCCCGCTTCCGGTCACGTTAGCTCCTGGAACCAACTTTACGGTTACCGGCTGCTTTACGGGCAAGCTTGCGCCGAGCACGACCTCGGCGTCGGTTCAATTCGAATGGGTCGCCGGAACGACCGACAAGACCACACAAAACGTCACCTTCACTGGTATTACTACCACCGGCACGCACCCGTATTTCCGAGGTTTTGATATTAAAGCGCTAAGTTGTTGCAAAATATCTAATGCCAATCCAACCCCGGTCCCGATCGATACCGTCGTGTTTTTCGAAAACTCCACGGATTGCCCGGCAACGATGACGCTCTATGCGCCGACCATCTCGGGCAAGGACGCAAGCATCTTTTCGATCGATCCCGATTTTGAGAAACCGAAATTGGTGTTCCCGCTGACCCTGGCACAATATGCACATATTCAACTGCCAATTCGAATCAACGATTGCCGCGTGGGGAGCTTCGTCGATACCATCCATTTTAACTATTCTATTTCCACCACAAATTGCAGCCAGCCGACGTATGGCACATGGGATACCGTAATTCGTCTCTCGGTCGCGAATCCTTCCGTGGATACGCCGAGCTTTACGCCGCTGCTCAATCCGCTGGCCCTCGACTATTTTGTGAATTGTTGCGATACCACGGTGGTGAAATCGGTAAAGGTTACCAATGGCTGTTTCCCGGATACGCTCGTGTCCATCGCGTTCGATTCGGCCGCCGGCCATTTCGCTTCCGTTTCATTTCCGAGTGTACCGCACAATTTAAAAGGACTCGATCCGCTTACGTTGCAGGTCCGATTCCGCCAGCCGTTGGGCGGACCTTATACGGGCAGCATACTACTAACATTCGCATCGGGCAGGACGCTCGAGGTGCAACTTAGTGGGAAATGCACCGGATTGGCAGCGGCGCCGCTCAACTCGAGCAACATGGACTTCGGCGTCCTCGCATGCGGCCAGGGAGCGTGCGATACCGCATGGATTAAGAATTCGCCGTGTGGCCCGGCAAAGATCGGGGTCATAACGGGACCGAAAGCTCCATTCACACTCCAATCGCCGGCTACGGGGACGCTCATTGCCGCCGGGGATAGCGTGGGAGTGATCGTTTGCGTGAACCCGCCGCCTACCGGTACGTTATCCGATGCCATCGTCTTTCAGATAACCGACCCGAATGGAGCTGTAGGAATTCCCGACACTCTCTTCCTCACGGCGGTACTAACGCCTCCCGCGCCATCCTACACGGTAACGCAGCTTGCCACCGCGACGATTTGCGATACCGACACGCTCGATGAGCAGTTTACCTTCACGAATACGGGAACGTGTTATACCTATGTAATAACCGGAGCCAATACTCGCAACGGTGAAGTCTCGATCACGCCGCAAACTGCTCGTGTAGCGGAGGGTAAAACGCAGACCTTTACCGTTCATTTCGCGCCCGGCGGTGTCCCGGGTAACCTGATCGATAGCATCCTGCTTGTCGATTCTGCTGGCAACTCCATCGAGGTGCCATATGATATTACAGTGAATACGTGTAACGGTCAAACGCCGGTATTGACGCTTCATGATACAAATACCGATTTCATCACTTCGAATTGCACGGCACTCACGCGAACCTTTGCCATTGCCGCATCGAGCGGAACTGTTACCGTCACAACTGTAACTCTCACATCGGGCACGCAATTTACCGAGACATTGAGCAAATCATTGCCATATACGGTGAGTACCACGGACACCCTCTATGTTACCATCACCTATTCCCCGGATGCCTCGGGACCGAACGTCGCTACATTAACGGTAGGCAATCTTCCGCCCTTGAACCTGACTGGCTCGGTGGTCGGAACGCTCTTTACTGCGAAGTTTGGTATTTCGACGACGAGTCCGCTGCAAGATAGCCCCAATGTGGCTCTCAATTTTACAATCAGTCTGGACAGCTTGATTCCGGATGATCTCGGCATGACAAACCTTACGATTGTAGTTAATGAGCCGGGTGGGTTATTGACAATGTTGCCGACTTCGGTCACAGGAGTTGGGAGTTGGCAAGCAGATCCATCGCAGCCACCGAGTGAAAGTGCGCCGTGGACGATTCATCTTAAATATACCGGGAGCACTGCGCCGGGCCAGATGATCGCTGGAGGGCCGGTCGCGACATTTAAAGCCTATACCGCCATTGGCAAGGTCAATACCACTTCGGTTTCCATTGGTGCACCCGACATCTTTAACGACACGAATTTTGCTCGTTGCAAGATGTCCGCGGAGAGTGACGGAAGCAGCATTCCGTTCCAAATCTTGCTAAGTTGCTCCGATTCCATCATCGTCAAGGAATTGCAAGGCAACTTGGAAACGGCGCTTCCTTCAATTGAGATTGTTCCCAACCCCGCGCATAAAGATGGCAGCGCGGCGACGGTGCATTTCACCTCCAACGTGAGCGCGCCGATGACCGTGGATGTGCTCAACGTGCTCGGGAACCCGGTCGCGCAGTTGATGAACGGTCCGGTCGAGAAGGGCGATCATGCGCTCGCGATCCCGACGAACGACATGGCCGAAGGCGCCTACTTCGTCCGCATCAGCGTGAACGGTTCTACGGTCGTTCGGAAGTTCGTGCTGGAGAAAGAGTAACAAACGGGAACACCACCCCCCAGCCCCCTCCTCTTTCAGAGGAGGGGGAGTAAAAAAAATCTCATCCTCCCGCCAGGAGGAGGGAAAAAAAAACTCCCCCTCCTCCGCCAGGAGGAGGGGGCTGGGGGGTGGTGTGGTCGCGTCAGCAGACATTCTCAGTCCACTCAATAGTCATGCGCAACTTTAATCGGGAGGACCAGAAATCCCGACGGAGAGAGCTTCGCAACCGTCCCACGGAGGCAGAGCATTTGCTCTGGTACCAACTTCGGGGTGCTCAACTCGATGGACGCAAATTTCGGCGCCAGCACGGCATCGGTCCTTACATTGTCGATTTTTATTGTCCCGAAGAGAAGCTTGCGATCGAGTTGGATGGTGATATTCATCGTGAGCCGGAGGTAAAAGCGCATGATGAAATTCGAGATCGCTTCCTCACGGAGCGAGGTATCCGTGTCTTGAGATTTGGAAACGAACAAGCGACCGGCGATCCCTATTGGATGCTCGAAAAAATCCGAAGCGCCTGGAAAGGGCGAGAAAGAAAGAGTGTCTGATAATGGAAAGTTTTTGAGGACGCAAAAACACCACCCCCCAGCCCCCTCCTCTTTCAGAGGAGGGGGAGTAAAAACACTTCCCCTCCTCCGACAGAAGGGTAAGGAACTAATAAAAACTCCCCCTCCTCCGCCAGGAGGAGGGGGCTGGGGGGTTGTGGAGGAGCTTACAATTTCCCAACAATAATTCCAGCCGCCAGCGATAGAATAACAACGAGCGCATCGTCATACCAGGCGCGGCCGCTGGCGGCTTCGACGTGGATGGAATCCGCTCGCCAATAAAACGTATCGCGTGCAAGATAGGGAATGGCGACCAATTGTCGCCGCGGGCTGAGTCCAAGGGACACGTAAAAAATATTCCGCGCATAACATACAGAGAGCGTGTCCGGAGCGGTGGCCGCGGTATCGCTTTTAATCAATGTATCTAAGCAGGCGTCGCGATAAACGGTGTCGTGAAGCACGATAGTTTTTGTTCGATTGCCGAGTGCGCGAATATTCAAGGGATGCAGCGGAAGAGCAATGACCGAATGCGCCGTATCGGGCCTCTGTCGGATTATTTCTTTTTCCTTGGTTGTGTTGTTCGTCGAAATAGAGGAATGATGAGCGAGTAGAAATCCGAGCAGGAACGCGGCGGCAATTAGCAGCAGTAGATCGTCCTGCCATTTAATCGTCATGGTTTGGCGCCTCCTATTCTAAACAGCGCGGCATAACTTCGCCAGGCAATCGTTACGCGATAGACATACCGCGCATTTGCGAAGACGCCTCTTGTTTTTCGAGCGGAACCCTGATTATACGCGCTGATCGCCGAAAGGGTATCGCCGCGATAGCGTTTCAGCAATCGTTGTAAGAGTTTCGCGCCATGCGCGATGGCGTTTTGCGGAAGATAGAGTTCCGCAAGGAACGGCGGCGCAAACCCCTGCTCCCTCGCGGTTTCGCCCATGACTTGCATAAGGCCATAGGACCGCGCGCGGTCGACGAGTTCGGTGAAAAGGGTTGGGCCGGAGCGATGAGTCCGCACAAATCGCTCGGCAGCCCGTCGAACGGCGCGGCTGCGTAAATATTTCGGTTCCGAGCGGGTAGCCCAGGGATCGAAACGCGATTCTTCCTGAATCACGGCAGCGATAAGCGCGGCAGGTAACGATTCGCGCGCGGCGGCGGACTCGATCTCGCCGCGAAAGGGAAGAAGCGTTGCTTCGCTTGCCGAAATCGAATCGGTGACGAGCGTTTGAGCCATCGCCTGTTCGACGAGCGAAGGAATGCTGAGATGGAGTAGTAATAGGAGTGGGATCATGTGTTTATCAGCGCGTCCGCCATTGCCGCGGCAAGGCGGAAGGAAAGATGCAGCGAGCCATTGCGCTCTTTTGCCTCGATAAGCGAAAGCGCGGCAGTGATATAGCCGCCTTGTCCGTAGCGGTCGTATTTCACTTCGCGGTAGGCCGCGGATTTATAGTTGATGAGGAACGTGACGATGCTTGCTTCGAGCGCAAGCGGAATGGGTGGCGAAGTCGCGCGAAGAATAAGAAAAGCATCATCCGCCGAGCCGCCGGGAACCGGAAGCCACGCGTCCGAGCAGCAGAGGGGCGTCACCGATTCCGGTTCGCTCGAGATGGTAATAGATTGCATCGGCAGCGCGCCGACGGGAAGCGTGGGGAACGCGCTGGTTAGATCGGGCACCGCCGTCCATGGATCGGAGGTCGAGGCCCGATAGTGTAGAAAGAGATTGGTCATTTAGAAGATAGTGAAATTATAGCTCGCCTGCACGGTGATCGTCGAGCGCGTTGCGGTCTTATCGAGCACGGCGGGATCGATGGTTTGAAGTTGGATGCTATCGATGCGCGCAACATCTCCCGGCAGGACGGCGGGTGGCAAATAACCGCCCGAAAAAAATGCTTCGATGAGCGAAATATCGCCCGAACGAACCGTGCGCATCGCAGCCGTTGCAAGCTGCGAATGTGCGAAGAGGACGCGAAGCGTAAACGCCTGTGTGCCGTTGGTGGGATGTCCGAAGCTGTCGAAGCGGGTGTATTTCGCTTCGCCGCTCACGATTTCGAAGCCGGGATAATCGCTGGGCGCGAGCGGAGCGGTAGCGCCAATGGTGTGCGCGCCACGCTGTTCATTCACGAGCGATTTCCACGCCGTGAACGCCGCAAGCTGCGGCTCGAAGCTGTTGATAAATAAAAGTTCTCGGGTCATGGGTCTGAACCTGGATTTATGGGATTAATCGGATGGATGGGACGGGGGGCCTGGATTCCCGCAAGCATAGTCGGCGATGCTTTTCGCGGGAATGACATAAATTACGCCCTAAGGCGCTGCGCGCGAAATGCAAGAAATATAGAACCGTGTCATTCCCGCGAAAGCGGGAATCCAAAATATTCAGACAGGATAGCGTTTATACGGACGCAGCATTTCTTTATGCCGCTCGGAAAGATCGAGGAAGCGCGTGCGGTCATACGCTGCGCCATCGCGCGCATAGTCGCTGACCGTGCCGAGCGTGCCCGCGCCCTGATTACTCTGCTCGAACAGCACGGCCGCGATTTCGGTGATGACCTGCATCACCGTTTCGGGACACGTAAGCGTCGAGGGCTGCTTATAGGTCAGCGTATGTTCCGCGCCGCATTGGAACTTCTGCGTGAGCGTCTGGATAAGGTAACCATTGGCACGGAGGAGCAGATCGCTCGTGCCGACCGTGGTAACCGTTCCCGATAGATCGGTGTACGTCCAGCCGAGGAGCGAGCCAGCTTGGTGGCGCGGCGCGTAGAACGGGGTGTCGTCGCCCCAGAAGGTATCGGTCTTCGTGGCGAGCGCGGTATAATCGCGGTCGAGCCAGGTATAGACCGCTTCCGTCGCGGCGTTAAGGCAGGTTTGAAAAAATCCGGTGACCGTTGGATCGACGGAGCTATCCTTCAGATAAGTCTGAAAATCCACAAGGGTCACGGGACTGGAAAAAGTAGGCATAATGTGGGCAAAAAATAATACGTGAAGGGTACAAAAAGTAAATTGGCAAAATCTCCCAATTTTTTTGCAAAAAAAGCGGCATTTGGAATGATTTTTGTCGCCGGAGCATCGATCACAACCCCGATTCTTAAAATATGAAGGTATTGGAAAGCGTTCACACCCGTTTGATAGCCGAACTGCCACATTGCAAATCCCACAACGAAGTCGAAGTACTTCTGGACCAGGCCGTGACTATGCTTCAGGAGAGCAAGGCACCGCTGGGAGAAAAGCGGCGCATGTGGGAAGAGATAAAAGAGAACCTTAGCAATATGATCCGCCGCCCGGATATCGTCAACGACGCCCGCAACATCATCGACCGGCATCTGAAAAATATGGTGTGATGTGCTTAACACGAATATACTCCCCTCCCGCTTGCGGGAGGGGCGGGGGAGGGTGTGTGATTTCACCGAACGGGTAGAGCAATTGTTTATTTTTGTACCCATGGGTATTGTACACCGTCGCGATGCGCGCTTACTTGAATTTGCACGCGAGAACCGGAAACGTCCCACAATCTCCGAAGCGCAGTTGTGGCATGAGTTGCGGAACTATAAACTTGGAGGGCTTAAATTCAGAAGGCAGCACTTGATCGATCCGTTCATTTTGGATTTCTATTGCTCTGAAAAGAAGCTCGCAGTTGAAGTGGACGGGGATTTTCATGTGACCGATTCAGCGAGGCGTCATGATGAGCGACGCGAAGCGTGGCTTAACGACCGTGGGATTCGTGTGTTGCGATTCAGTCATGATCGGGTCATACATGATATGGAATCGGTGCTGGCGGAAATTCTGAGTGCGACGTCCTGACACACCCTCCCCCGGCCCCTCCCGCAGGGGCGGGAGGGGAGAATTTTTTAAAAAGCCCTCCCGCTTGCGGGAGGGTTTGGGAGGGTGTGTGGGACTCCCATAACTATTGTAGTTCTGACACACCCTCCCCCGACCCCTCCCGCAGGGGCGGGAGGGGAGAATTTTTAAAAAGCCCTCCCGCTTGCGGGAGGGTTTGGGAGGGTGTGTGGGACTCCCGTAACTATTGTAGTTCTGACACACCCTCCCCCGACCCCTCCCGCAGGGGCGGGAGGGGAGAATTTTTTTAAAGCCTCTCCCGCTTGCGGGAGGGTTTGGGAGGGTGTGTGGGACTCCCGTAACTATTGTAGTTCTGACACACCCTCCCCCAGCCCCTCCCGCAAGCGGGAGGGGAGAATGATTGTGAAGCCCCTCCCGCTTGCGGGAGGGGTTGGGAGGGTGTGTGAGATTTCACCGCATGTTACGAGGCGCTCGTGCTCAGGACACCGATGTAACCCGGCTGTCCGACGCCAAAGGCGATGCGCTCTGTAAGGCGGAGGAGTTGCAAGTCATTGGTAAAGGCATTGACCGTATCGGCGGTGGCGTCGTAGGAGATGCGGAGTTCCATGCCGCCCCGCATACCCATCCAGCATCCGGCGTTTTGGAGGTTCCCAAACACCGCGAACGGCGTGCTCGGGTGCGTGCCCGTATCGTAACCATTGATGATGACGCCATTCGGCAGCGCGACTACCGGATAGCCGTGGAACTTCAGGTTCGTTGCATTGAAGCCGATGGCCCCGTTGATATTTGGGTCGTTCGAAGTCGCTAAATCCCAGAGATACCGGCTGTTGGCGTCTTTTTTCTTGAGCAGATCGGTGAGCGTATTCTGCTCCACGAACAAGCTCGCGCCGCGTTGCTGCGCGGGGCCGATGGACTGCACGAGATTGATAAGATCGTCGAGCGTGATGTCGGTGTAATGCGTTTTGCCGGAGGTCGAAGAAGCGCCGAGATAGGTTGTAACGACGCCGCTGGTGTTGAGGATGCCGGTGAACGGCGAGCCGGTTCCGTTGAAGACCTGCGTGTCCTCCTGCTGGCCAAACACTTCGACGAAAATGCGGAGGATGGTATTGTAGACATCGACGTTCGCGTCCATGAGCAGTTCGTTGGAGATCGGATAGATCGCGGCGAGTTTTTGCGCGGTGAGGACGAGGCGTCCGAAGCTTCCCTTGCTGGCGGGGATGGTGGTGTCCTCGCTAACCCAAGAGACGGACGGCTTGCCCGTGAGCGTCGAGACGTTCAGGATGTTCGTGGACATCTGAATTTGGGCGCAATATTTTCTCGCGAAGCCATATTCGTTCAGCAGGAAGAGCACGTCCGCATAAAATTCCTGCGGGACGAGGTAGCCACCGGCAGAATTCGTCCCTTCGATTTGCGGCGAGAGCGTGCGGACGTATTCCGGCTCATACGTTTGCATGATCGAGCGGAGTGTTTGATGATCGTTCTGCGCCACCGCGTTGAAGAAGCGGAAGGTCTTGAGAATCTTGCTTCGCTCGGCTTTAGAGGAATTCAAGGAGGAAGGGTGCGGGATGAAGGATGAAGGAGGAGCGGAGAGAAGGTTCTCATCCTGGGTCAGCGCAGAGAGCGTGCTTCGATCCGGGAAGGATTTTATTTTGCGGTCGAGGGCTTTGTCGAGGATGGTGTTCATTTCGTCGCGGGTTGCGGTGAGGGTTTCGGTTTGTTCGTTAATGGTCATTGGGTAGATTATTGTAGTAGGTTGATGGGACTAATGAGTGAGTTTTTACAGTCATTGCGAGGAGGGCGAATCGACCGAAGGGAGATTCGGCCGACGAAGCAATCTCTTGGTTTGACGCGGGGAGATTGCTTCGTCACATTCGGCTCCCTCCGGTCGCCGAATGTTCCTCGCAATGACGTCTTACTAAGGCGGACATAATTACGAGAGCAGCCAGTCGGCAGCCTTGTCGAACGAATACGATTTTCCGTTATCCACCGCCTCCGGGTTCATCGGCAATTCGACTTTGGAGCATTCGATGAGTTCCCATTTGGTGAAGGTGTAGCCGCCGAACTCGTTGGCTTCGTATTCAATGGGACGGAAGCCAATGGAGTTAGCGGGAAGGAGACCGGCCAAATCCATTTGGTAGACTTGCTCTGCGAGCGGAGAGATTTCCGGCGACGCATATTCGACAAGTGCAAGCAACGCATGGTGTCCGGCGACCCCGCCGGACACGCGGAGTTCGAGCACGCGCCCGATGGTGCTGATCTTCTCGCCGCTCGCGCCGTGCTGCCAGAGGAATTGGGGATTAAGACAGAAGTTCGTAGAGTTCATGCCTTCAAGGAGGAGGATGTCTCCGGCCCGGTCCACGGAATCCGTTGCCATGGTGAGCCAACGTTGACGATCTCCCCCTCCTGTTGAAGGAAGGGGCTGGGTGACGGTCTCAGAAAAGGGATCGATTAGTTGTTTGTGGAGAATGTGTGGATGCATTTTCAATAAAAGTGATGTTTAACATAAATGAAAATCGATGAATTAAATCTCCGATATTGGAGTTGATTGAAAAAGGCAATAATAATGAAACAGAAACTCAGCCCTCTCGCCAAAAAACGTATTGAGCGAATACTGGATGCTTCAGAATTTACGAAGCATGCGTTTCCCATTAATGAAGACCTTGAGAACTTTCTTTTCCGAATTTCATTTGTTTATGATAATCAATATTTTTTCGCAGCAACCTATGAGGCGGAATCTGATGAAGCTCTAGAGATGATTATCATCAATTGCTGTCCCGGTGATAAGTTGATGACCTTTACTGGAACTTATTATAGCGATTCTGAACCCGACGATGGACAACCAACAGATGCTTTTAATCTCATGTACGTACGCCTTGAAAAATGGATGAGTCACGTAGATTCAGCCGCGGAACTGTTTTCAGACGCCAGAGGTCACATCAACAAAATAAAGGAACACCTTGAAACAAAAATTAAGGAAAATCCGGAAGAGGCAGGACAAGCTTTTACAAAATCGGAGATAGAAGCTATCCTACTTCATCTCGAAAAAATTGAAAAAGATTATGAAGACCTTAAAGAAAAGGCCGCTTTAAGCGAGCAGTCTCTTAAAGAATTTCAAGCGACTATCGAAATGCTGACCAACCAGTTACAATATGCAACAAGAGGTAATTGGTTTAGGCTCTACACCCATAAATTGTTAAACTCAGTTGAAAAAGTCTGGCATTTTATTGATGCTCGAACGCTACTTCTGGAAGCGACATCTAAGATTGCAGAAGGTACAGTGAAAGGACTACTGGAATCTTCTAAACAGTAGAACCTTTAATAATCTGATTCCCGAGTATCAGCGCCGTTCCCGCGCCACCATCCATCGGCCCCAGCCCAATGAGCGCGCGCTGCTCGTCGATCGTCATCGCTTGCTTGAGGGCGTTGACGCGCGCCATGAAGATGTCTTCGGATTCGGGGACGAGCGATTCGTGCTGGATGATAATCTCTCCGCGCGCAAGGAAACGTCCGCTTTCGGAGGCGCGCTCGGGGCTATCGAACTCCGTAGCTAAGGCGCGCGTGAATGCCTGCGCATGTTTTGCGAGCGCATGATCGACGACATCGCGCAGGAAGACCATATAGCTCGTATCCGCATTGGCGAGGTTCACTTGCTCCGTATCGCCAAAGACAATTTTGGGAACGCGAAATGCCTCGCGAATCGCATCCTTCAATTCTTCTTTCGATCTTGTGAAGTCGAGTTCTTTGCCACCCGGCCCGAGGAGTTGTACTTCGCCGCCATCGGGGAGGATTCCGATGCGTCCGGCATTCGTGGGCGTGGCGTATTTTGCTTCCCAGGAAATGCGTAACCGGTCCATCTCCTCCTGCGTCATGAGCGCGCCTTGCGGCCATCGGAGGACGGCCCGCGGCGTGGCATCGTTCTCGAAAAAGCGTGATTGAAAGAGGCGCACGGCCGTCTCTGCTTTCGCGGTGTCGAGAATGTCCGAGATGATGCCGTGGCCAAAGAATGGCGACATGCGAATGTCGGGTCGGCGAATGTGAATCACATCGCTCGCAGGAAGGATAGCGTTCGAGGGAAGGAATCGGTAGGTCTCCGGCAGCCCGTCCGCGCCGCGCTCGATAACGAAGGAGAAGACGCTCGCGGGCCACAGCTCGACGACCTGCCCGTTCCCATCTCGCACTTTTAGCCAGAGCGAGTTCCCGGTTGCATCGAGCCACTGGCTGGAGAGTTCCAGAAGATCGCTCATATCGAAAATGGGATTGGGTTGGCGAAGCAGGCGTTCGAGCGGGTGATCCATTGGTAACGGAACTCCCCCTCCTGCGGAGCGAAGCGGAGTAGGAGGGGGCGGGGAGGTGGTTCGGGCGTTGGTGTACGCATGGAACATGCCGCGCCCAATGGCTTCGCTTCGGGCGTGCATGCATGCGGCGACGGTCTCGCGAATGTGCCGCAGATTTTCGACGGCATTCTCGCGTCCGAAATTGCCGGAGGGATAGACCATCGGCACGCCACCCGGCGGCCAGGGCAGCAATCCGCCCGCGCTCGAAGCCACTTGCTCCGCTACGCCGCGCGCCGTATCGCCTCGTAGGTCGGTGCCTCCGGCCCGACGCAGTGTTAGTGAATATTTTCCAAGTTTTAGGTTCATGTCATAAGAAAATGATGAATGTGGAATGATGAATGATGATGTATTCGTGTTTAGGAATTCTCGCAATGTTGAATAAAGCAGTGATTAAGAACGCCCACGGGGACAAAGGGTCGAAGCTATCCCGCTTCGTCATTCATCATTCATCTTTCGTCATTGCGTTAATCGCGCTTGCCATCGCCGCGTGCTGGCTGCCATCGTGGATGACCGATCATCCACTTCGAATGCGGTTCCCATTCGACGATACCTACATCACCTTTCGTTACGCCGCAAATGTTGCGCACGGCTTCGGGATTGTATGGAACCCAGGCGGCGCGCACACGGAGGGCTACACGAATTTTCTCTATATGCTGATGCTGGTCCCGTTTTCAGCGATAGGCTTCGATCTGGTAGATGTAGCACAGGCGATCAATGTTGTTGCGGTGATTGTTTCTGCCATTGCGCTGTGGCGAATTGCGAATTCCGTCGTTCAAGAGGGAGATCGGCAACAGGATAGTGTTGAACGAACCACTGGGTTGGCTCCTTCTTTTCCAGGAGTTCTCGCGGTCCTGCTCTTTTACCTCGACCCTTTTACGTGGTTCAATGCCTGGAGTGGAATGGAGACGACGCTCTTTACGATGTGGCTTCTCGTGACGTTGTGGGCTTTTGCATCGCGGCGCGTTACATGGGCCTTTGTGTTTGCCATGCTTGCGACCCTCACCCGTCCGGAAGGTGGAATCATGGGTTTCATTGTGCTTGCGGTCTGGCTTTGGATGGAGCGTGCGAAGCCACTGCGCGAATCCTCATTTGTTATTCGCAATTTTATTTTTGCCTTTGCGCTTCCACTCGCGATCTATGCGGTATGGAAGTATTGGTATTTCGGCGACCTGCTGCCGAACTCGTTTTATGTAAAGGTTACCCAGGCCGCAAGACTTTTTGCCGGTCGAGGTCTGCTGCGACTTTTTTATACGCATCTCTGGTATCTATTGCTGCCGGCACTGTGGGCTGCTTGGAAGGGGTGGAACCATTCTACGGTGCGCGTGATGGCGTTGTGGTGTCTCTTAGTCAGTATGTTCTATCTCTTCGCTCAGGTGCTGATGCCGGTCTTCGACCGCTATACGAATTCCGTGGAAGCCATGCTCATCCTGCTTGCGGCCATAAGTGTTGCTTCTGTAAAGAGGCCGATGGCCCGGTATGTTTTACCAGCCGGGATGGCGCTGCTTGTCCTCCACGTCGTCTACGGACTTACGATTCGTTCGGGGCTTGGAGAAATCCAATCCGATACCGAGTACGAGGACCGCTACGAGCGTATGGCGTCGGTTTTTCGGTCAATTCCACTATATGACTCGATAACGCTTGCCTCGGCCGATGCAGGAATTTTGCCCTATTATTCCGGGCTACGGCATCTCGATCTTGTTGGATTGAATACGAACGAAATTGCCCATGCGAGGAATGCGAGCGAAGTTGTCCGCTTTGTGGCGCGGTCGCATCCGGATATGATCTTTCTTCAGCTCGATCCCATCGGCACGCGGCTGCCAAATTCGGTCCGGCTTTCCACCGCGCGCGATTCGTGCCGTCACATGATTGTCTGGGGCCACGGACTTATCGGCCCCGCCTTCCCGATGTTGGTGGCGCAGCCGGAATTCGGGTCCTATCGCGCGATCGCAACAGTCCCGCAGGTCGTCTATGATCTCGATATTTTCGTCGATACGCTTTCGCCGCATTACCATGATATTGTGAATACGCTTGTTCCTCGCATTGGGAACGATCCCGATTACAAGCCGCCGGTAATGTGTGTATGGTAGACACTGGAAGCTGAATTACAATACTATTCGTGGCTTAGCGATTGCGTGGAGTCTTAGCGCGTAGCGCGCCAGCGCCGTCGCATCGGCGAAGTCGGGCGAGCGGCCGAGGCGGCGGCGCGTCAGCTCTTTATCTTCTAATCGGAATGCGAGCGTGTTTTCGGCAACGGAAAGTCGAACGGCGGCAAGTTCCTGGAGCAGTTGCTTATGACCCAGCAGCCCCAGCGAGCCGGCACGGAGTTCGTCTAAGAGCGCGAAGTACATTTCGGCTCGGGCATTCGCAAGGCCCTTGTTATTGCGGAGCAATCCTTTCGCGGCCTGCGCGAAGTTCACGGGGTAGATGCCACCATCGACGATCGTCCGTCCGGCGCGATCGAGCATGTGGAATTCTTTGAGGCGGTCGGTCACGCCACCGCCCACGCCCGTATCGTCGAGCGCGATAATCTGAAAGCCATCGTCGTAATAGTGTTTGATTCGGTGGGCGATCGCCATCAGGTCCTTTCCATGCATCGTCTGGAATTCCAATTGACGATTGCCATCGAAGAAAGCGAAGACCGTCGCATCGCCGCCGCCGCGCGCGATATCGACGCCGAGGCACTTAACTCCTTCTTCTTTCGAGGAGGATATTTGAGACGCGGCTCGCAATAAATCCATACTAATGAGTCCTTCCGATTCCATATCGGCCCATTCGCCGAGGATCCGTGCCTGGACGATCGGCGTTGCTCGATACCACGTATCGAGCCAGGGCACATACACTTCGCTGGGCGTAGAACGAGGTGGTAGTTCGCTTCCCGCCGGAAGTTCATGGCTCCAACTATTTAGCCGGTCCTCGATCCACGTTCGTGTCACCGCACCTTTGACGAGTTCCTTTCCCGTATCGACATTCGGATGGTCGAACGCCGAGATCGTTATCACCCGCCATTCGCCCGACTGTTCCGCCTCGTAGGGGAAGGATTGCATCTCGATCGGATTGCAGATCAGGACGATCTGCGCGTCGCTTCCGGTGAGGTTTCCGGTGAGTGCATCGAAGATTTCGCGATTGAGTCCCGTTGCCTCATCGACCGCGATGAGCACGTGTGGCGCGTGAAAGCCCATCGCATTTTCGGGAGTGTCCGGCGAAATGCCGAGCATAAAATGCTTATCCGAAAGCAGGATGGAAGTCTCGTTCAGCTTGAGGAGTTTATCAGGATCGTTGGGATCTTTATACAGTTTAGCAGTGCGCGCCTGTCGCCGAATTTCTCCCCACAGATTGCGCCTCACCTGAGTCCAACTCGAAGCGGTTGTGAGCACGATGGAATCTTTATACGTAGTGAAATACCAATTGCAGATTGCAGCCAGCGCGGTCGTTTTGCCAGCGCCATTGCAGGAACGAATGAGAATTTTTCGTTCGCCGGCTTCGATAGCCTCGAAGATTTCTTCCATCTTCGACCAGCAGTTTATTTTCAGTTTCTTTTTTGCGAATTGTAGGGGGGACATGGGGGAAATAAAAAAATGAAAGGAGACCGCAGTCTTTTGGCGGGAGAATTGCATTAGTTAAGGTCATCGCCGCCCGGCGTTTTTGCGGTTTCCGCAGTTTTTCCTTCCGGTGAGAACCGCGTTTTCAGGAAGGAAGACCGGGCGGCTTTTTTTGTGTGCGGCGAAATGTTTTCTCTTCGCCTGTGTTTTCACCTCGCGCCTGTTTCTTCGATTATATAGAGAGTATCTTCAACTATGGCAGAAATCAATCCCAACGCGCGCCTGGAAGCGTTTTCCGATGGCGTTTTCGCGATCGCGCTGACGCTGCTCGTTCTCGATATTAAGCTTCCGCCCACGGACGCCATTCGTACCACGAGCGATTTTTGGGCCGCACTCGGTCATCTTGTGCCGTCCATCATTGCGTTCCTTCTGAGCTTCATTATCATTCTCATTACGTGGGTGAATCATCATGGTGCGTTTCAATTGGTTGCGGGATCCTCGACCTCCACCATCTACGCGAATGGGTTCCTGCTGCTGACGACGGTGTTCCTTCCGTTCCCAACGGCGCTCGTTGGCCAATATGTGTTGACGGACCACGCTGCGCCCGCCGTGGTGCTCTACGATGGCTTAGGGGTCTTGCAGTCCATCGCCTGGCTTTGGTTGGTTCATGCAGCGCTGCGGAATCGGTTGGCAAAGAACGAACGGGCAGAGCAGCGGATGCGTGAGACCGTGCGCTATGGCAATTTCGGGCTCATGTTCTATAGCCTCTGTACCGTCCTTGCCTTTTGGTTCCCACTCGCCATTGCCATTGTGACGCTGCTAAGCTGGATCGGCTGGCTCATTGTCGGAATGACGATCAAGGGGGAATAGGATGCGGCCGGGGGTGTCGGGCCGGAGGCGCCGACCTACGCGGGATCGCGTTACGGCAGCACAATCTTCACCGTATTCGAGGAAGGGCAAAAACCGGCGTATCCGGTTTTTAGCGTGTCGCCAATATAATATGTGAATCGATATTGGCTGCCATAGCATTGTGATATTGGATACCCGACAAAATACACGGTGTCTCCATCGTGGGGATAGGTTGATGGTGAATTAGGGTATAAATAGACATTATTATTCCCATAAGCATTTCCATACGAGGTTGCGAAATAGGTGCTGGTGTCCATGTAATTGATCGCTGGACTTTTGCCGAAGTAGAGAAGAATGTCTCCGTTATCAAGAGCAGGAGTTTTTCCAGAGGAGTCGAAGACATTTGCAGCGCCGGAGGGAAAATTGAATTGAAATTGAGAGTCCAGTGAGTATTGTGGCAGGACCTTCGAGACCGTTGGAGTGAAAAGTGTCGTCTTCCAATTATTTATTCTGACGAGTTGTCCGTTAACAAGATCTCGCAAAGTTCCGCTGCCAACAAATGGTACGTCCGTTTGAAAATAATTCGTAAATCCCGGCTTTGAAAATTGGAACGTGTAATATCCGGCAGGAACACTATCGAACGTAAAGATGCCTGCGCTATCCGAGATAGCCGTGAACTTCGTCCCTAAAATCGCAACGGTTACTCCCGCCGAGGAGGCGGAAGCAGAGCAGTCCATTTCATGCAGATACACGCTGCCGACGATCCGGCCCGTACTAACCGGCGCAACGTTCGTAACATCGGGGGTATTCGTCGTGCTGCAACCGGAAATGAGCGCGAATGCGGTGAAAAAAATGCCCGACAGGAGGATTGGATGATGTTTCATGGAATTTCGATGAATAGATAGCACGCTTCCGCCCGATTTGATGGCTCCGTCCTGTAAAGAAGACCAGCGAAAAGACAAAAGGTTACAGCAATTCTCTGTTTTTTTAACTCAACCGTTACGATTATTCTCCAAATGCTTTTTTTGAGCTATTGGGGGTGGGGTTGTCGGGCTAGAGGCACCGACCCTCGGCTAACTAAGGGGGCAGATTCTGCCTGAAAGGTCTCTCATCGCGTGGTATTCACGTAATGCTCTGCGACACCTACGGAATCGTGATGATGCAAGGTATCCACTGGAATGCCCATGAATACGGGCGGTTCAAAAGGGTTGCGACACGAAGCTGTTGATCCCGCGACAACTGCCCACACCGCTAGCGCGGCGGCGACGAGCTTGGCGCGCGTTCGCAGGTATTGCCGCCGCAGCGCACGCAAACCGACCGGACAATCGGCGGTGAGGATCGTTCCATCGAACCGCTGATAATATTTGACGCAGAGATGGCCCTCTTTCTCGCGAATAAGTTCGTTCCCTTCCGCGCGGGTGAGCATGGAAAGATCATAGACGTTTTTTTCGCACTCGCCGCAGTGGCGCGCGAAATTATCGCCTTCCATGCTGGCCCAGTCCGCCGTGCAGGGAGTAGCGACGCGAAGTTCATCTACCGTGAGATACGCCATATTCTTAGAACACCGGAGGGGAGTGAAAGTTACGAGGGAATGGAAGCTTAAATTCGTGCGTGCGTTAGTGAATAGTTTTCCGTTCTCCACTATCCACTAACGCACTTTCCACTCTCCATTTCATCCTTCCAGCTCGTACTCGTACTGCCGGATGAGGAGCGCGGTGATAATGCGGTAGGCATGTTCCCGCGCTTCCCAGAAATCGTCGGACGAGTCGCAGACGAACGCCTCGAGCTGCTCGACATAGAGCGCAGTACTTAAGATGAAATCGCGCAAGAAGCGGAGATCCTCCTCCGTGAACGGAGCGATGGGAAGGCCGTAGCCCTCGGCGAATTCCTCGTCGTCGATCTCGAAATCGCGATCGCTCCGGTGGAAGGAATCGGCGAGGGTTTCATCGAAGCCATCTAAATCCTTTACGCGTGTGTCGAACTGTGGGGCGAGCGTATAACCGCCCATGATGGAGTTGAAGGCCGCCCGTTTCTCTTTTGAAAGCATAAATGTAATTCCTTGATTTGGTTAATTATTGAGGGATTATCAAAAGTATGCTTTATATAACAACAAAAAGGTCAAATAATTCCTCATTGTGCATAAAAAGGCAAAATAAAATGTTCAACGCTTCTTAAATGCTTGATTTGAAAGGACTTACCATAGGTGCTTAAATATGCACACTGCGATGTTGAAGAAAAGTAGATAAAAATTGTAACATCAGTAAGATCTGGAAGAGGGTAAAAATATCTAACATAATATTCCTGAAGCCAGCCTGTTCCCTGTGAATGGCTCAGTTTTAGCTTAAATATTTGATATAAAGACCTTGGCTATCGCGGAGGGAATATGCGGTTAGAAGAACATCGGGAGGATATGACTCTATTAATTCGACTTTGGGACGACTTTAGCAAGGAATGTAGGCATCGCGGAATGGTGCCCGATTGGAAACTTTTCATGCTTTGGGTCGGCGGAGTATCTTCTTCCACCAAACGAAAAATTATGCATCACCAACGGATAAACGGGGATCGGACGAACGGCAATTCGGCGAATCACTCCGCGCCTGGAGGGTCGCCCCCGGTGCACCCCAATGACGCTCCGTAGCGGCCATTTCATTTTGTGACCATCCGAATACGAGTGTGTCAATTCGATACAATGGTGAGAAATGTGTCTGGAACTGGAACAAACCGGTCCTCCGATGACCGATTGTGAGATTCGCCTGTAGCATTTTCCGACATCTTCGAAATCGCAGCAAAGACGAAGAGCGAATTCATTCAATTCTCTTCCGATTTCTTTCGAGATTGTGAACCAATGGTGACTGCAAAAGCGTATACGCCCGCGCAACTTACATAGCGCAACGCTGGCGAGCATTGCGCGAGTTCGTTTAGTTTGACATAGGAGAACCTGTTCTCTTGGATGATATAGCGCGAGCATGATCGATCCTGCACACGTCTCTATCATCGACCGCTCTTCTTTTAACCTTCTTTTATTCTTCTTTATGGGACAACATTTAATATCGAAACGCTTGGCGGTAGCCCGCGCATTGCTGGATCGCTCCTCCAGCAAAAACTATAAACCGCTTTGGACTCCGCATGCCTCCCATGCTTCAAAAATTGGCGATTCCACATTCCCGCCAGTTTCACAACCGGTACTTCCAACGGCCCTCTTGCGGGAGTACGATCATGCGACCACACCGCGAAATCCCTCCTTCCCAACGCGACGGTCGGGGCTTGATTCTTACATACAGTTCGGAGAAGAATGCGCAAGCCGAAATCTTGTGCCCTCTTATCGTCTCTTCGAGCATTGGATGAAGACGGATCTTATCGCAGTGGAGTAGCCGGCATTGGAGTCTGTGAGGAAGCGCGAAAAAAACGCCGAATTCTTCGACTCTTAATTCTTGACGGCTGGCTGGTACATCTTCTCGACATACTCTCGCATCATTCGCTCGCCGGAGAAACGCGGAAGGATCGTCGCGATTGATTCCTTCGCAACTTGCAACCATTTATGTGGAATTCCGTCGATGCCTTTATCGTAGAAGAGCGGAATAATTTCTTTTTCAAGTATATCGTACATATGCGCGGCGTCGGAGCGGTCCTGATCGTCCTGGGAACCTTCGGTAGCGCCGGTAAAACCCCAGCCATTTCTCGAGTCACTCCCACCGGTCAAAAGTCCTTCCATCCACCATCCATCGAGCACGGAAAAATTCGGCGCGCCATTAATAGCGGCCTTCATGCCACTTGTACCGGACGCTTCGAGCGGGGCTTTCGGATTGTTCATCCAGATATCGCAGCCGCGCACGAGATATTTCGCGACATGCATTCCATAATTTTCAATGAAGGCAATGCGCCCGCCGAATGCAGGATCGAGCGCGTAATGCCAAATTTCTCTGATAAGCTGTTTGCCACCCTCATCGGCCGGGTGGGCTTTGCCAGAAAAAATAATTTGGATCGGCCGCAGCGAATCCGTGACGAGTGCTTTCAATCGATCTAAATCCTTGAAGATGAGCGTGGCGCGTTTGTAGGTCGCGAACCGCCGTGCAAAACCAATGGTAAGAATGCTTGGGTCGAGCAGCATACCGGCAGCTACGAAGGGTCCTTCACCCCCAAATCCCCTCTCCCGGTTGTTTGAGGAGGGGTTCGCTTCCGATACTTGCCACTTTCTTCGCACCCGGTCGGTGACGAAACTAAATAAACTGGTCTTGAGCTGCTGCCGGACGCGCCAAAAGGATTCGTCGGGTATATTACGAACAATCTCCCAAAATCTTTTATCGTCGAGATGGCTTTTCCAATTTTTGTCTATCGCTTTTGTGAATAGGTCCTCCATTTCCGGAGCAAGCCAGGTGGGGATGTGAATACCGTTGGTAATTGCCTGCAACGATGAATGATGAAGGATGAGCGAGGAAGATTGGGAAGAATTCGCGTTCTCCGTCGCATTTTTTTTATCGTTTTTCTCTTCGATTTCCTCCGTTCCAACGAAATCGGGCCACATGGCGGCCGTTACTTCCCGGTGTTTTTTGCTGACGGCATTTCGTCGAGCTGAAAGGTTCATCGAGAGTGCAGTCATGTTGAACATACCCTGATGTTCGCCAAGCGCGAAAAACTCCTCTTTGGTCATTCCTAACTCCGGCCAATAGTGCCAGAAATATTTTTCAATCAGTTCTATCGAGAAGGCATCGTGTCCGGCGGGAACCGGAGTGTGTGTCGTGAAGACGGAAGAAGCGCGAACGGCGGCCTTTGCTTCTTCGAGCGAGAGGCCGCCTTTCATTGCTTCGCGAAGCCGCTCGACAAAGGTAAAGGCCACATGGCCTTCGTTGGCGTGGAAGACTTCAGGCTGTAATCCCAAGGCTCGCAGCACATGGACTCCGCCAATCCCCAGCGCAATTTCCTGGCGCAGACGATATTCGCGGTCGCCACCATAGAGGCGCGTGGTAATGTCGCGGTTGGCGGGGTCGTTGGCTTCGACATTCGAATCCATAAGATAAAGCTTCACGCGGCCACAGCGGACAAGCCATACCTGCAAATGCAGCAAATCTTCCGGGCGTTGCATCGGCAACGAGACGAGAAGCGGTTCGCCGGTGGACGACCGTTCATCCATCACACGCTCAATCGCGACATTCGGAATATCGAGTTCATCGTAATGCGCAATCTGGTCGCCATCGGAAGAGATTTCCTGATCGAAGTATCCTTTGGGATACATAAAACCGACAGCGGTAAAATCGAGGCCCATGTCGCTCGCCGTTTTTGCTTGATCGCCGGACAGAATTCCCAAGCCACCGGAATAAATCGGCAGGCTGCCGTGGAGGCCATACTCCGCGGAAAAATATGCGATTTTAAGGGAGGGTGAGCTACCGTTTCGACCAATCCCCATATATTTATCGAACAGCTCCAGAAGGGTATCGTAGCTCTGGAGAAAATCGGGATCGGCGGCGAGACGCTCCAGCCGGTCAGGCGTGACTTCGTGCAGCATCCGGACCGGATTGTGATCCGTCGTGCGCCACAGCCGGACGGAAATCGAACGAAACACGGACCGCGCTTCCGGCGACCAGCTCCACCAAAGGTTGTGAGAAAGTTCTTCGAGACGGGCAATACGATTGGGTAGCATGAACCTGGATTACGCTGATTGGAATTTAAAAGTGAGGTTGCCTAACAAAAGATTGCTGGAATTAACTGCTTAAACTGGAGCCTCCGCGTAATCCGCTTTAATCCGCGTAATCCAGGTTCCAGCTTTGGCCGTGTTCCGTAAGCGCAATAGCATGTCGGTCCTCGACAACTTTCTTTAGCCATTCCATCGGCTCGTACCGTGGCTCGGAGGACTGCATATAGGTATTCCAATGAATAGGCACAATATGCCGCGCATTCATTTCGCGGGTCATGCGCCAGGCTTGCTCAGGATTGCAATGCGTTTGCACCCACGGATTATAGGTTCCGATAGGCATGATCGCGCAGTCGATTTCGCGTCCTTCCAAACGCATCCGCTCTCCAATGTTATAGAAGCTTTTGATGTAACCCGTGTCGCCGCCAAAGACGAACGCATGAAGCTGGCCTCGGTCATCGCGTTTCTCTACGAGATATCCATTGTAGCTCATGCCATTCTTCTCCTTGCGCGCGCGGCAGGGCTGCCAGGGCATTCGCCACCCGGCGTGGCGCACTTCTATCGCTTCGATTCGGGTATGGGGTTCCGGATTTCGGGCATCGCCGATAGACAGGCTCTCTCCCCAGTCCAATTCCTGCAGGGAATTTAGCTTCAGAGGGGAATAAACTTCTTTTGTGTTCGCAGCAACAATAATCGTTGGTTGCGCAAGGCTTCCAATGTGTCCAAACCGTCCCAGCGCCATTCGCTGCAGGGATGGGATATCGCTGTGGTCCATGTGCGCATGCGAAAGGAGGATGAGATCGAGTGGCGGAAGTTCCTCCGGCTGAAGCGGCGCATGGACCATCCTTCTGGGACCAATGGTGAGCGGCCCAAGCGGAATGCCGACCCGTTCGCTAAAGACGGGATCGGTAATGATCCAGGTTCCATAAAAATTGATAAGTACAGTCGATTGACCGAGCCAGGCTAGCGTGAGGGTGTCGTTCGGCCATGTTTTCCAATCGGGCTTATATTTGGGGTCTTCCGGTTTATGATGGCCGAGAAAATATCGCTGAAAGGGAAACTTGACGATCTTTTTTTCCACGCGGATTAGCGTGCGAGGGATTTCCCGCTCGATCTCCTTAATGCGCTGTAAAGTGGAGGAGTGATTATTATCCACGCCGGGTGAAGTCATCGTTTTTGGAAAAATGAGTGCCAGGAGTCGAAAGGACCCCTGGGAATAAGAATATCTTCTACTATTGTGCCGAATAGTGCTGTTAAGCAACGAATTGCCGATTAAAGAGAACTCATCTTTCCGCTTTCCCCTTTCCTCTTTTCCAAATGACTGACTCTTTCCACTATTCTGTTTCGGACGGTATCGGCCGCGTGAAATTCGTTCGGCCGGAAACGTTGAATTCGCTTACCCTCAAAGTCTATCGCGATCTAACCGACCTGTTTTATCGCATGCGGACGGAGGATGCGGTGAAAGTAATCGTGCTCGAAGGCAATGGCCGCGGCTTCTGCTCTGGCGGGGATGTGCATGAAATTATTGGTGAATTGGTGAAGCGCGATGTCAAAGGCCTGCTCGAGTTTACCAGAATGTCGGGCGAACTCATTATGAATATGCGCACACTCGAAAAGCCAATTGTCGCAGCAGTAAATGGTATTGCGGCCGGAGCGGGCGCCGTCATTGCGCTTGCCAGCGATTTCCGGATTTTCGCGAAGGAGGCGAAGATTGCATTTCTCTTTCAAAAAGTTGGGCTGACGGCCGCCGATATGGGCGCGGTGTTTTTACTTCCCAAAGTCGTCGGGTTGGCCAGAGCCACGGAAATATTGATGCTCGGCGATACCATCACTGCGGAGCAGGCAGAAAAAATGGGGTTGGCGAATAAAGTGGTGGCGCTGGTAGATTTAGAGAAAGAATCGCTCGCGCTCGCGGAGCGATTAGCGAAGAGCGCAACGCTAGCGCTTGGCCTTACGAAACGGCTTCTGAATAACGAATGGAATATGGATCTCGCTTCGGCCATCGAGCAGGAAGCAACCGCGCAGGCGCTCATGATGCAGACGCGCGATCACCGCGAATTCCACGAAGCGTTTTCGCAGACGCGCGAACCAAAATTCGAGGGACGGTAGAAGCATTGAACTTATATTTCCCACCACCATGTTGCTTGTTTTATGCGGATTAAGCAGAAAACACCCTTGAAGTCCCCGATTCGAAAAATCGGTGAACAGGCCCACCCTATATCGAAACGGGTTTCCGAGCTGGGGAAAAAGTTACTCGCCATCCGGGAAGAAATCGAACAATCGGGACTAAAGCTGCTATCGTACGAGGAAGTCGAGAGGGAGCGGCTCCTTCGCCGCGGGGGGACGCATCTAAATTGAGATCGTGGTTCGCACGTTTATCGACGCCGATATCCTGATCCACGCCGCGCGAGGAACAAAGGAATATGCTCATCGAGCGCTGGAGGTGCTCTCGGATCCTGATCGCGCTTTCATATCGAGTAATTTTGTCATTCTGGAAGTGGTTCCCAAAGCACGGTATCATGGCCGAATTGCGGAAGGGAAATTATATCGAACGTTTTTTGAAGGAGTTGACGAGTGGGTTGCCCCTTCGGTTGAACTCATTCATTCTGCGTTGGAACTTGCGACGAAATACGGACTTTCAGCAATGGATTCTATTCATGTTGCCGCTGCAATCTCCGCGAATGTGGATGAGTTTATTACCGGCGAAAAACCCTCTTCCCCTTTTTTTCGAGTATCCGTGCTTCACATTTCGTCCTTGGTCGAGATGAGGTAAAACAGATCGCTAACATTCTCATATTATGTCTATCCATTTACTTTAAATTAAATAAGATACTATGGAATACACCATGAGTTCCCCGACGATAGAAGCCCATCGCGACCAAGTGGTTGTTCGCTATGCCGGGTTTTGGCGGCGGTTTGTGGCGCTGCTTATTGATTATCTCGTCATCGGAGCGGGATATGCGATTCTGCTCATCGCCTTTGGCGTTCGCTTTTCGCAGGTCGAGGGCACAAACAATTTCTTTGCGGCTGGGTCAGCGGTAACAGCCGTATGCATGATTTCCATTGTAGGTTCCTGGCTCTATTTCGCCCTGATGGAAAGCTCGAAGAATCAGGGCACGCTCGGCAAAATGGTGCTCGGACTTCGAGTAACGGACCTGGATGGCCACCGCATTAACTTTGGCCGTGCCACGGGACGCTTCCTCGCTCGCCTTCTTTCATGGATGACGATGTCTATCGGCTACATCATGGCGGGACTTACGCCGAAAAAACAGGCGCTACACGATTTCGTCGCGGGGACGCTGGTGCTCTCAAAACAATCGACGGTCCCCGCGCAAGTGGCGGAGAATGCCTTCGCTGCATCGTGAACAAAGTTATCAATCCCAAATCTCTCGTCGTGCCATCGGGTTATGCGCATGGAGTGGAGGCCGATGGCAAGCGGACGATCTATCTCTCCGGCCAAATCGCGATGGATCCGCATGGCGCGATCCTTGGCGCGAATGACATCGTGAAGCAATTCGACCAGGCACTTTCGAATTTACAGGAAACGCTCCGCGCCGCAAATGCGGAAATGACGGATGTCGTGAAGCTCCTCATTTTTGTAAAAGATAAGCGCGGTTACCAGAAGCATCTCAAGGAAATTGGCGTAGTCTATCGAAATTATTTCGGGAAGTATTTCCCGGCGATGTCGCTCGTGGAAGTTTCCAATCTGTTCGAAGAGGATGCACTGATCGAGATCGAAGGGGTCGCGGTCGTCCATGAGTAATGATTCTTTTTCTGCTGTCATTGCGAGGAGAATTGAACGACCGAAGGGAGTTCGATTCGACGAAGCAATCTCTGGAGCCTATACGCAATCTCGTGGGATTGCTCCGTCGTCCCTTCGGACTTCCTCGCAATGACTTCCTTTCCTAAATGGATTTTACCTTAAACGAACATCAGCTTTACTGGCAAACCACGGCGCGGGAATTCGCCCAGCAGCGCGTCGCGCCGATGGCGCGAGAGATGGATGAATCGGGCGAGATGCCGCTTGCTCTGGTCGGGGAAATGGCCAGGCTCGGCCTGCTCGGCGGAACAATTCCCAAAGAATTCGGCGGCAGTGAGATGGATAGCGTTTCTCTCGCGCTTGTCTATGAAGAGTTAGGCCGCGCCTGTTCCAGCGTACGCGGGTTTATGACGGTGCATTCCTCGCTTGTCATGCAGTGTATCAATACCTGGGGAAGTGTAGAGCAAAAACAAACGTATTTGCCGCCGATGTCACGCGGCGAAGTGATTGGCTGCTATGCACTCACGGAACCTGAAGCCGGCAGCGATGCGGCGAGCATTCAAACCACCGCAACAAAAACCGAGCATGGTAATTTCGCTTTAAATGGTGAAAAGATCTGGATCACCAATGGCAACATTGCACGCATTGCAATAGTGTTTAGCAAACTCGACGCTCTTCGAGAAAAAAAACCGCACGAACAGGTTACCGCGTTTATCGTTCGCCTCAATAATCCGGATATCGAACGAATGCAGATGCCCGGTCAGGAACTGGGCCACCGCGCGAGCGATCACGCGAGAATTATATTTCGCGATACACCGGTAAGCGGCGACGCTGTGCTTGGTGGTGAAGGCATAGGATTCAAAGTAGCGATGTCCGCGCTGGATCACGGCCGCTTAGGCGTTGCCGCCGGCGCGCTTGGCGTGCATCAGGCCTGCCTCGATGCCTGCGTATCATTTGCAAAAGAGCGAAAACAATTTGGCAAGCGACTCGCCGATTTTGAGATGATTCAATCAACGCTCGCGGAAATGAAGGCCTCACTCGATGCCTCGCGCTTGCTCGTGTATCGCGCGGCATGGATGAAAGATCAGAAATTGCCCACGAAACTCGAAACCTCGATCGCGAAATATTTCGCGACCGAGGCAGCCTGTAAAGCGGCGTCCGAGGCGGTGCTGCTGCATGGTGGCCGCGGGTATTCGAACGAATATCCCGTCGAGCGCTATTATCGTGATATCAAGGGATTGCAGATTTATGAAGGGACCTCACACATTCAGAAGATTGTAATTGCGCGGGAGATGGTCCGATCTTAAGCCCGTGTCAGGACCCGCTTTTTGTTTTTGGAATTACTTTCCAACGAACGATTAAGGCGAACAAAGAAAATATGCTTATCCATGCTCCTATTCTCGCGGATGGTTCTGGTGCCAGCGTAATAATCAAATGGTGGCTTCCGGCAGGAACCGTAATTGCGAGCCGGCCGAGACTGTCGGGCGCGGGTGAGAGGTGCTCTCCATCGAGGCTTGCCTCCCAGGTTGGCCAATACGAACGGCGCAGCAACAAGCTTCCCGCTTCCGCAGCACGATAGACGATGGAATCGGAATAGGGATGGCGCGTATCGCGAATGACCGTGTTCGACGACATTCCCCTCCAGATAACATATTCCGAGTCGTTCGCAAAAGGGGCGCTGAGCGATGCGCCAAAATCATAATAGGGGCGCGACCATCGCGGCGCGTATTCCGGGGCTTCTCCTATTGGTAGAAGATCGTGCGGGTGCACATGCACATCCGCCATTTGCAGCGTGACCAATCCGATGGTTCCGAGGGACCAGAGCATAACAACTCCAGATGCGAGACTTCTCCTCAACGTCCGGGGATGGGCCGTATTTTTCAGCATGTCCATTTCATTCGCCCAGGCCACGGCGACCACAACGAGTAAAAGAATGTTAAAGCGATACGACAATTGAATGACCGTAAACGGTGGAACGTGCTGGAAAAGGAATTGCGAAACAAACGGGAGCTGCACAAAAACGATTAGGATAAGCACCCAAAATTCCGTGTGCCGAATGAGTGTTTGTTCGTCCTTCTGTCTGCGCCAATATCCTATGAGCAAAATGCATCCACCCGCGAGCGATAAAAGTATATAACTATTTATCATAAGGTCCGCGCCGGAGAAAAGGGCAAGGAATGGCGAACTCTGGAGGATCGATACCGGAAGCCATAACCGCCCGAACTGCACATCGTTAAATAAGGCTGCTACGGGCAGGAGATAAAATGCCGTGAGGAATCCAGCGGCTATCGCCGCGCTCGCGAGCTTACCCAGCAAGGAGAGGCGCCACTTTTTTTCTTGCGCAACCACATAGACCACCGCGCCCAGGCCCGTGACGGCCGCCGTGGGAAGGTTGCTGAGAAAAAGCAATGCGAGAGAAAGAATGAGGAGGGCCATTCCTCGCCGAATGTCGCGTGGGCTTCGGCGTTCGGCAAAGAGATCGATTCCCCAAAAGACAAGAGGAACGAAAATAAGCGCGACATGCTCCGAGATCGCGCCACGAACGCTATAATCGAAGAAACGGTACGGCGCGAACATATAGAGAAGGGCAGCGAAAACTTGTGCTTGCGATCCCCGCCGATCGGGATGACGCCATCGAAGATAGAGCCACACCGACAAACCTGACGTAGCGAGCGCGAGAAGACCAAGCGTTTTGCCGATGGACTCCGGACTAAAATTAGGCAGCACGGCATAAAGCGCGCTCGTAAGAAAAAAAGTGAGTGGAGGGTAAAAATAAAAAGACGGTGCGCCGAATCCGCGGAAAGAATCTGGAAGCCAATGCGGATAGACGATGCCTGCATTCCACAACCGATGCCACTCGCCGATCCAAAAGATATGGCTATAGGTGTCATAACCACGAAAAGAAAGCACGCCGAGAGCAATGCACTGCAGCAGAATGGACGCGGCAAACAGTATCTTTCCGTTACGATAGCGTAAGAACGGTTTGCTTTTTGGTCGATCTTGCGTGCTCATCGGAGTTATTGGGACTTCGTGCGATAATCGGATTTCATTCGATAAATCGCGTACGTGCCAATCGTTGTATCGCGAATATAATTCACACGAAGCAGGGAATCGAGTTCAGGAAGAATACTCGAAAGGTTCGGACCCAACGGAGGAAGGGTCCAGAATTCCCATTGACCTCCTATGATTAGGAACCGGGCGGGCGTCTGCGCAATTTTTGTAATGAATTCTTTCCGCCATTCTCGCTGGAAGGCGGGCTGAGTTCCGTCCTTGTTGGTGAGGGCTAAAGCCTGGGCCATGGTGAAGCGGGTCGCTTCCTGTCTCTCTAATTGCGCGCGAAGCCGGGCATCGAACGCAACTATTTCAATTGCGCCTTCGGCATTGTCCGGCCTGGCAAGATAGGATGCTACCGCGTGCTCCACCTTAAGACCAATGTTCGGACTGTTCGCAAAAGGCAAGAGGCTGCTTAGATCCTTCGTGGTTTCGGCTTGAAGGACGGGCAGCAAGGGCGAATACGCAACAAACAAACTTACCAGCATGAAGGCAGCGATCCCGCTACGCAACGTTTGAGATCGTACGATTGCTAAGCCCCGTTCCAGGCCGGCCGCGGCTAACGGGGAGAGCAATGCAAGGAACGGAGCGAGTTGATAGGACAAATATTTTCTCTGAGCGATAAACAGGAGCAGGACTTCGAGCAAGAGAACGATGTAAATCGCCTTCTCTTGTTTGCGCCATCGCGGCTCACCTCCCGGTAATGGAACTCTTGGAATGAGCCATGCCGGGAGCAGTGCGAGAACAGCAAAGCCATCGAGCCGGAACGCATCGGCTAAACGAGAGCCTAACTCCCGTGTCGGATTATGAAAGCTTTGGTAGACCGATAGGTTGTATAAAATCGTTGAATCATAATATTGATCGAACGTGCCAGTGAAGAAATATGGTATGGTGGAGAATACTACGGGAAGTGACGATGCCGTTAGGAAAAATAGAATCGCCCGTGTTCGCAACCGTTGCCAATCCAGAATAAGGACGGTCAATGCCGGCAGGAGATAGGTTGGCCGAATGAGAATGCACCAACCGAAGAGCAGACCAGAGAGGACTAACCACCTCACTTGCGTACGATAGGCTCTCCATGCCGCCAGCGACCAAATCAGTAGTCCGGCCGCAAAGACATCCCGCTGTCCAAGGTAATAGACGCCCCAGGAAGTCGCGCCGAGTCCATAAAAAAGAACTGCAAAAAAAGCGGTGCGTGGCTTCAACCAGTGCGAAAGTAATTGGTACAAAATTACGGCGGTGACAACCTGAAAGCCGGCTTCGACCGCTCGAAATCCCAGCTCGGAATTTCCGAATAAAAGAATGCTAAGCGAATGAAAGAGGAGAATGCCGGGAAAATTATCGTCCCACGAACCCACATAAGGCAACGCGCCATGATGCACGAGTTGAAGGGCCATCCATTGATAAATGCTGAGATCCGAACAAAACGGATACGGCAAGACAAGGGCAAAAATCGCGATGGCCGCAAGGAGCGACATCCTCCGCCAAAAGGACTTCTCGCGGCCCGGTGTGTTGGGAATCATTTATGGAGTTGGTCCCACTCACCAGGAAAGCAGGCGATCAAGGGTTTCCCGAATTCCTTTCACCGTCGGCACGACGGCATCCATGAGCGTCGTGTTGTAGGGAACCGGGCAATCCGGCACGGCGAGCCGTTCGACGGGAGCATCGAGAAAGGAAAAGGCTTCCTGGCTTATGGTCGCCGCGATCTCTGCGCCGAAGCCGCAGGTCCAGCCATCTTCGTGCAGTACGAGCACGCGATTTGTCTTTTTCACGGACGCGAGAACAGCCTCTTTATCCCACGGAACGATCGTACGAAGGTCGATAATTTCAATATCCGTTCCCTCGGCCGCTTGGGTCGCACGGTCCACCATCGCGCCCCAGGTAATAACGGTAGCTGCATTTCCTTTCCGATGCAGACGCGCTTTGCCGAAGGGGAGCACAAAGTTATCGCCGGGATAATTCGAACGGGCCGGCGCGGTATCGAGCAAGGCGCGGTGCTCGAAGAAAAAAGTTGGGTCTTCGCCGCGAAGTGCCGAGCGAAGCAAGCCGGTTGCATCTTCCGTGTTCGAAGGATAGGCAATTCTCCAACCGAGGGTGTGCGCGAAAATAGCTTCGCCGGAGACAGAATGCCACGGATCGCCCGTCTTTTTTCCGAAGCCAACAGGAATACGGACCACGACGGGTGCGGAAAATTTCGAAAGGGTGCGCCAGCGGATCGTACCGCAATCGTTGATTTGTTCGGTCGCGGGATCCGCGTATTTTCGAAACTGGATTTCGGGAACGGGCTTAAGACCGGCCATTGCCATCCCAGCCGAGCGGCCAATAATGCCTTCTTCGTTCAGCGACGTGTCAAAGACACGGTCGACACCAAACTGACGTTGAAGATCAACCGTCGCGCCATGCACGCCCCCTTTTGCTCCGACGTCTTCACCGAAAATCAGCAACTTGGGGTTCGCCGCAAGTTCCGTTTCCAAAACTTTCCGGACAGCATCCTGCAGGTTCATCCGGATCCCCGGCTCTTTTATTCCTTCCGCTTCTGCAATTTCTGAAAAGACATGCTGTAACACCTTCGCGACGTCTGGAGCCGGCGCGGCCAGCGCACGATCGGCAGCCGCGCGGACTTCCGCCTCTACTTGATCCACTAACGCAGTCCATTCCTTATTTGAAAGAATGCCCTTTGTTAAGAACGTTTCCAGTTTTGGCAGTGGATCGTGCGATTCTTCGAGCGCGCGAAGCTCTGGCGATTTGTAGCTTTGCGTATCGGTAAAAGAATGTCCCGAAAGCCGTGGAACTTCCACGCGAAGAAGCGCCGGGCCTTGCCATTGCCGAACATATTCTACGGCAGCGCGAATATTTTTTTCGGCATCTTCCGGTTCGTAACCTTTGCATTCAAAGAGTTGAAGATTACCGAAAGCCGCAAGATTTTTAGCAATATTCCTTCCCGGAGTTTGGAGATCGCTCGTAACCGAAATCCCATAGCCATTATCTTCGATAAAGAAGAGCATTGGCAGTTCAAGCGTCGTCGCGATATTGAGTGCGGCCCAAAAGCCATTGGTCGCGGTGGATGCGTCGCCACCCAAACTCACCGCAATGGCGCTCCGGTAGCTCTCGTCCTTTAATACATTGGCAAAATATCCGAGCGATTGTGCCCATCCCGCGCCGGGGGAATACTGCGCGCCAACATCTCCGGAAGCCGGGAGGACGGTCCCGCGTTCGCGCCGCGGAAGGAGATGAACCACGCCGATGTCACGGCCATCGGTCATGCCGCCAGTACGAGCAAGCGAGCCGCGAAACGCCTCTTCCGCCGTTAGCCCCTGCCCCAGCACAAACGGACGTGAGCGATAGTAGCATGTTGCGCCATCGTGTGGGTGTGTAATGAATTCGCTGAGGACGGCTTGCGCAAGATCGTGCCCCCGCGCTGAAAATTGATACGTGACAAGCCCTTTCGGGGCCATTTCTTGTTCCTCGATCCGGTCGAGCGCTCGGGAGATAAGCAGCGTCCGTGCGACACGTATCCAAAAAGCACGAGTATCCGGTTTTAGGTAGGGGGGTTCGGGTGCGGAGTTAGTGTCTCTCATATCGGATGAGCCTTTCATTCCGATATCCGAAACTCGAAATCCGATACCCGATTTTTCTGCTGTTCGTTTTGACATGGAGCGGGAGTTATATGACGAATTCCCTGAACAGCAGATCGAGGGATGAGATTTCCGAACTATTATTTTGGGAAAATCATCCGGGGGCATTTAAATAGCTAATAACAGTTTCAATTCTTTTGATTCATGGGGCTCTCGAAAGTGTTATTTTTGAACCTAAATGATGAACAACAAACTCTTTTTGAGGCATTTCGCGGCAGTAGTATCACTTCTGGGATTCCTTTTCGCCACCAGCACTGCAAGCGCTCAGTGGCAGCGCGTCTTCGGGCCTACCGGCGGGGATGTGGAAGCTCTTGCTTCCGATGCGGCCGGTCATCTGTATGCAGGCACCGATAGCGGCGTTTATGTTTCGACCAATAATGGTACGGACTGGGTGCAAAAAAATGCCGGCTTGCTCGATTCGGAAATTTTCTCATTCGCGGTCACGCCCAGTGGAACGGTACTCGCTGGGACCGAAGGCAGCGGCATTTTTCGGAGCACCAATTTCGGCGACACCTGGGAAGCCGCAAATGAGGGACTGCCACCCGGCTCGAACATCCTTTCACTCGCCTCCGACCGCGCCGGTAACATCTTCGCCGGCCATTCGATGTCCGGCGTCTATTTTTCTTCGGACGATGGTCTTCATTGGATCGCTCGCAATACGGGAATGGAAACGCAGACTATTTTTTCTCTTACGGTCACACCGTCGGGGACGATCTATGCCGGAGCGATTCCTTATATATTTTCTTCAAACGACCTCGGTCAGCACTGGGATACCTCCTATGCATCGCCGGGGCCTATTATCGGAACGGCGGCCGATGAAGTGCTGGCGCTCGCCGCGGACTCTTCCGGAAATGTCTTTGCGGGGACATTCCATGCTCACCGCGCTCGATTGCTCGCGGGAAATTCCAACTGGGACGATATTACTCCCGTAGCCATTAATTCCGACCTCGAAGTTCGCACCTTAGCCACGGGCGGCGGCAGCGTTTTTGCTGGCCTGCTCGGCGCCGGAGTGATTTTATCCGGCAATCTTGGAACGTCCTGGAGCGATTTCTCCAGCGGTCTCACCGATCCCAAAATTTTTTCAATGACGTTTGCGCCTTCCGGCTATCTTTTCGTCGGGACGTTCCTCGCCGAAATCTTTCGGATCAACCCGTTGCTTGCGGTGCATGATCCTAGTGATTTCCAGGAATCATTCGAGGTTTGGCCGCAGCCGTTTCACGATAAGGTGAATGTTTCTTTCTCCCTGGACAAAACCGAGTTCGGACAAATCGAGATATTCGATGCGCTGGGCCGCAAAGTCCGGGCTTCGACCGGTGGAATACTGCAGCCTGGACGGCATGACATGACGCTCGACCTTTCAACCCTTCCGAGCGGTGCCTATCTCTTTATTCTTCGCACCCCAACGGAACTTCGCGAAATACGGAGCGCCTGCCTGCGCTAACGGATTGGAGATCGTTTAGAAATTAACAATTTGGTAACACCCATTGCGAAACGGTCTCGCCCCGAAGTGACCTAAGTAGTACCGTACACGCGCTATCCTATCCATGCCCACTCCATCCGCAGCAATCGAGGCCGTCGGGCCGGTTATCGAGAAAGCTCGCGCGTGGTCGCGAAAAAAGAACGCAGGCGATACGATCTACAAAGCGGTGCTCGCGGCGGCGGCCATCAGCGTGCTGCTCATCATCGCCGGGGCAATCTACGAACTGACGATGGGTTCTCGGGAGTCGATCAACGCGTTCGGATTTCGATTTTTTACCGATAGCGATTGGGATCCGAGCCACAATCATTTCGGCGCGCTTCCGTTTATTCTCGGCACATTGTATTCGTCCCTATGGGCGCTCGTGATCGCGATCCCGATCGGGCTGTTCACCTCGATTTTTCTTTCCGAGATTTCTCCACGTTGGCTCGCGCGGCCCATTTCCTTCATGGTAGAATTGCTTGCCGCGATCCCGAGCGTCGTCTATGGACTCTGGGGGCTTTTTATTTTGCAGCCGTGGCTTGTGAAGTATGTCGAAGGTCCCATCAGCCGCGGTCCGCTTTCGGCGCTCCCGATTTTTGGAGATACGGCAAACGGCTACGATCTGCTCTCGGCCTCGGTCATTCTCGCGATCATGGTGCTACCGTATATTACGGCCGTCTCGCGCGATATTCTTCATGCCATTCCGGGGACGGTTCGCGAAGCTTCGTATGCGCTGGGCGCGACACGCTGGGAAACGATTAAAGGTGTGGTACTCCCGTATGCCCGCGCGGGTATTATCGGCGCGGTCATGCTCGGATTTGGCCGCGCCCTCGGGGAAACGATGGCTGTCACAATGGTGATTGGCAACGCGCCAATTTTCAAGTTGAATCTTTTTAGCTCCGGCTATACCCTGGCGAGCGTGATTGCAAACGAACTAACGGAAGCCTCCGGACTGTACCGCTCTTCACTGATCGAAATCGGCTTATGTCTCTTTTTGATCACCCTCATCGTGAATGCCGGGGCAAAGCTTCTTATTTTTTATACTGCGAAGGATTTGAATAAAACCTGAACCCGTCGGCAAATCCATGGCAGGTTCTGAATAAAGGGGATTCGGGTGGATTACACGGAAGATTACAAGATGGACTCCAATGACTGAGACGACATCATTACTTCGGCCTTCGGCACGATCGCGGTATCGCCGGTCTCTCTCGGCAGTCATGGCCGGCATTGCAGCGGCGGCGGCGCTGATTGCCGTGACGGCGCTCGTGCTCGTGCTGATCTATATTCTCGTCGGTGGGATTGGCGGGTTGAGGCTCTCGATTTTTACCGAAGGGCCGGTTCCGATGGGGCAGCCCGGAGGCGGCCTGCGCAATGGCATTATCGGCACGCTTATTCTTATGGGAATTGCCTCCCTCATTGGGCTTCCGATCGGCATTTTAGGTGGCGTTTACCAGCTTGAAACGAATACTCGATTTTCCCGCACGCTTCGGTTTTTTACCGATGTGATGAACTCGATTCCCAGTATCGTCATGGGACTGTTCGCCTATCTGATCGTCGTGCTGCCGGTGGCACAAGTAAATCCCGGCCATGCGTTCTCCGCGTTCGCCGGGGGCGTCGCGCTTGGTTTTTTAATGATTCCCACCGTCATGCGGACGACCGAGGAAATCCTGAGACTGGTACCGATCACGTTGCGCGATGCCTCGCTTGCGCTCGGCGCATCGCAATGGCGCACGACGATGTCGGTCATCCTGCCCGCGGCGCGCGGCGGTATTGTCACCGGAATTTTGCTCGCGCTTGCGCGAATTGCCGGCGAGACCGCGCCGCTTCTGTTTACGGCGTTCGGCAATCTCGATTTCAACGTCCGGCTCGACCGTCCCATCGATGCGCTCCCCCTCAATATTTTCAATTATGCAATTTCGCCTTACGAGAATCTCCACCATCTTGCCCTTACAGCGGCAATTATTTTGCTTGCGATCATTCTCGTCCTTTCCATTGCCGCGCGCTATGCCACGCGGGGCCGGACAGCGGAATAGCGTCCCCTTCGCAGTGTTGGTTTTATCGGTCACTTAACAATCGCATAACAATACGGTAATGGTCAACACGCTATTTTTGCAGTGTGTTAGAGATTAATACGCGGTTGCGATTTCGTAATCTCGCTCTAATAAATTCATAATCTTCCGCAATTCGCCCGTCGGGTGAATAATGCTTTTTTATTTTACACATGAAAAAACTCATTCCTGTTTTCGCTTTCGTTCTTTTATTTTCCTCCGGATTTACGGCATCCGCTTCGGCGCAGACCACCGATACCGTGTTCAAGCCACACTGGGCTTTTAATGGACAACTCTTCGCCGATTATTATTATGTGATGGCTGCCGATACGTTTGCCGGCAAAAAAGGCAGCACGTACTACGAGCCAAATGGAAGTATCTCATCAACCGCGAACAGTCGTTATTATCAGGCATTTGATCTTCGCCGTGTGCAATTCGGCGCTAATTACTGGTTCACCCCTAATATTATCGCCAAGTTCTTGCTCGAGCATGAAAGTGGTGCAACGGGCTCATACAACGTCAGTGGTGCTGGTGATGTACTTGGCGACGGTAAACGTGGGGTTTATGTCAAGGAAGCAAGCATTACGTTTGTAAATGCCGTTCCGATGGCCAATCTTATCTTCGGTCAGCAGGCGACGAACGTATTCTCTGTCGATGAAGGTCTTATGGGATACCGGAACCTCGAAAAGTCGATCGTCGACCAGCGTGGTATGAGCGAAGCGGGTTCGAACGATCTTGGTATTCAACTCGCCGGTAATTTCGATAAAGACAAGGATTTCGGTTACTCGGCATTGATTTCCAATGGCAGCGGTGCCAAGGATGAAGTCGATAAATATAAGGCGTTCACCGGCGAAGTTTTCGCGAAATTTTTGGACAAGCACATCGTCATCGATCTCTCTGGCGACTACATGGATAAAGCCAACGCCACCACGACGATTAATAAAGATACGATCAAGGGAGTAGCTGAATCGAACTCGCTCCTGAAGGTGGCTGCGGCCTATACTTCCTCGCCAATCACAGCCGGTATTGTCTATGCGATGCATACTCTTAAAGGCCAGAGCGGGACGACTTCGGGTGGCGATGCCGAACAGACCGGACTCTCAATTTTTGTTCGTGGCCAGATCATTGAGAAACAACTCAATTTCTTTGCCCGGTACGACATTTTCAACCCCGATAGCAAAGAGTCCACGGATAATGCTCTGGGCCGCAAGGAAAACTTCCTTATCGTTGCTCTCGATTGGATACCCGATGCAGCGGCGCAGAATGTGCATGTCATGCCGAATCTTTGGATGGATATGTTCAAAGATAAAAGTTCAGCAAGCACATCGTACGAAACGATCCTGGTTCCGCGGCTGACATTCTCCTACAAGTTTTAAGCACAACCTCTTAGCGGAACAGACGAAGGATTAGGGATGAAAAAAGTGAGGAACATGTTCACCCCTCGTCCTCGTCTGTTCCAATTAGCATCCACGACTTTTTTATTCACGAAATCAATTCCATTGACGATCCACATGCATAAATACAGATCACTTTTAGCTTCGGCGCTTTTTGCCATCGCGGTTTTCGCGGGCTGCTCGAAGACCGCCGACAACTCCGCTACCGATTCAACGGCGGCTTCCTCGGCGTCGACAGGCCTGACGGGCGCGGGTTCGACCTTTGTCAATCCGATCATGACCCACTGGGCGCCGGAATATCAAAAGGAGACCGGCATTTCACTCAATTATCAATCGGTCGGCTCCGGAGCCGGCATCAATAATTTGATCGATCACACGGTCGATTTCGGCGCTTCGGACGCACCGATGAATCCCGGAGAACTTGCGCGCGCCAAGGATCCCGTCGTCCATGTACCCGATGTTATCGGCGCTGTATGCGTTTCCTATAATGTTGCAGGGATGCAGAGCGGGCTTCGTTTCAGCGGTCCGGTGCTGGCCGATATTTATCTTGGTAAGATCAAGAACTGGGACGATCCGCAGATCGTGAAGTTAAATCCCGGCAAGAAGCTTCCCCATGCTGCCATTTTCACCGTGCATCGTTCCGATGGTTCCGGCACGACGGCCATTTTCACCGATTATCTTTCGAAGGTGAGTCCAGATTGGAAAAGTGTCGTTGGTTCGGGCAAGGAAGTCAAGTGGCCCGAGGGCGGTCTTGGCGGAAAAGGCAACGAGGGCGTTGCAGGCGTGCTGAAGCAGCATGATAATTCGATCGGCTATATCGAGCTTGCCTATGCGGTACAGAACACCATCCCGTATGCGGACATGCAGAATTCCTCCGGTAACTTTATCGCCCCGAGCGTGGCTTCCGCCTCTGCCGCCGCCGCAGGATTTCCGATGCCGCAGAACATGACAAGCTTCATCACAAACACCAGCGCGCCGCAAGGCTATCCGATCACTGGATTTAGCTGGCTTATCTTCTTTCCGAACGGACAGAAGGCCGATCAGGTCAAGAAATTTATGAACTGGGTCATAACAACGGGACAAAAGGATAACGAAGGGCTTTACTACGCGCCGCTTCCGTCATCGGTTGTGACCGCGATTCAGTCGCAGCTCCAACCCAGCACGCCGACAGCTTCGAAATAAGGTAAAAATTTCTCTTAGTAACTGCTGTGTGGCATGGGTAATATATTCCCGTGTCACACAGTTTTTTTGCGCTTATTTTGCAGGCAGCGCGCGGATTTCTCCGGTTTCCTGAATTATGACCGGGTAACCTTCTACTTTCGAAGGCAAGCGCATCTTCAGCGTATCCGTTAGTGTATCGACAAGGATAAGGATAGCAGGTTTGCCCTCCTTTTCCGTTTCACCGGTCCCGGTTACGCCGGGAATGCTCATCCAATCCGATGTGTGCTGTTGTAAAACGGCAGCAAGGGGGTTCAGCGAATCGGCGGTGACACTATGATCCTGAGATGGGCGCGGAGAACACGCGCTGGCGAGGAGTGCAATAGCAATCAACGATTTCCTCATAAAACATTTTTCCCGTCATTGCGAGAGGGATTATTCGACCGAAGGGAGAAAAATCCGACGAAGCAATCCCCCGGCTTCGAGTCAAGGATTGCTTCGTCAGGATTGTTCCGCTTCGCTTCACAATCCTTCCTCGCAATGACGAGAATTGATGGCTTCGGCTCAAAAAATAAAAAAATGGCCTCTGCTACAAAAGCAGAGGCCATGTATAATCGAATCGTTCCTTTTAGAAGTTTGAGGTCGCGAAGGTTAACCCAAAATCTTGCGCGATGTAATCCATGCGGTTTGCAAAGGAGCTATTGCTGCCACCCGCGAAATTAAGGCCGACGGGGTGGTGGTTGTTATCGACCATCATCGAGCCGCTATCGCCAGATTTTATGAAGCTGCCGCGCACGTAAATCTGATTCACGAACGTTGCATTGAAATTCGAGTAGGCAACCGTGATCGTCACGTTGATGCCCGAAATCGTGCCGGTCGTATGCCCCGTCGTCCGGCCTACTTTTTGGACCGACATATTCACGGTGGGAGAAACATAGGCGCTCGTTGGCGTGTACCAACCACCCCGCATTGCCGGAGTCCAGGTCTGGCTGGGATCGCACTCGGCAAGCGCGACGTCGTAATAATTGTTGTGGTTCGGATCGATGTAATTCCAGGCATAGAGCGCGCCGACGCCATTGCCCGTATTGCAGCTATTATCGTAGCGGCCCGGTTGATCCTCCTGTGTTGCGCCGGTGGCACCGTTCTCATTCGCGAAAACGTGGTTGCAGCTAAGCATATAGTGCGGCGTTGTGGCGCTATACTGGTGGCCGTAGGTGGTAATTCCATCGCTGGCGGAGCCAGAAGCTTCATGGCTGGGAGAAGTAGAAATACCGGATGTCGTGACCATCGCACCGATGGTACCGGATTCGCAAATATCGTCTTCACCCGTGCTGATGCCAGCCGGAATCGGCCCGCGAACATGAGCCGTGTAACTGATGGTCGTTCCACCGCCGGTCCCGCCGCCGCCATGGCCGCTACCATCGTCATGCAGGTTGCCCCGGTTTTGAAGCGCGGTAATAGTACCGACCATTTCGATGCGGGTGTGCAGACCTTCAACCGTGACGGGGATTCCGTTTACGCCATCGTGATTCGTGAAGACGAGGATAACCGCCTGATTCGGGTTATGCTCATCGACGCCAACGCCGTGGCCGATGACCCCATTGATTGCCAGAAGATCGGCCCCATGCCGGCCCTGAACGCCAATGGCATCCTGGATGAATTGCGGCTGATTACTGAAATCCGCATGACCGTTCGCCGGTGCTGCCGCGAGGAAGCTTGAAGGACTGGGGGAATTCGGAGCGCTTTGGTTGCAGCTCCCTAACGAAAATGAAACCAGCGCGAGGCCAAGAAAAAGGCCCACGTTGCGCGTAAAACCGTGTTTGTAGTTCATAAAATGGAATGGAAGTGTATAAGGATGATAGAACGAATTCGAAGACTGCGTGCGATTCATCAGAAGCAACCTACTCGAGGATTTATCGTCCGCCGACAAGGAAAAAATGTAATGTGAAAACCAACGAAACCACCCAAACGAATTTTTATTCACGTAGTTCCGATGGCGCGGGAGCAATACTCTGCCTTTCCGAAAGAATGTCGAAAATGAGAATTAAACGTATTCCCGCCAAATTCAACGAAAAATTTTTGGAGGAGAAACCTCACAAATGCTGCGACGATTATGGAACTGAAGAATTTATCATGGACTCTTATTAAACTTCCGGTGGTGGTGCGCACTCTCACTCTTGCAAACGGTTACTTGAAACCACCCATTAATAATTATCACAGCAATGAATTATCTCAATAATTTCTCGGCATTTAAAGTATTTTGGAAGAGTGGCGCGATTCGCTACGGAATGCTCGCGCTTATTGCCGGCCTTACGTTCGGTCTCGCGAGCTGCGCGCAGCAAGCGACGCCGCCATCGAGTGAAGCTAACCTGACGGATGCAGCGCAAGCGCAGAACTCCAGCGATGCGGCGGACGTCCTCGCGGCTTCCGTCGGCACGAGTTCCGGCGGGTCGGGGATGGTCTTCGTCGATGCGATGACGCTCGCGCACGGACAGGCGATTCCCGACGCGATCGTAAAAGGGCTTTCTAACGATACGAGCACGGTCCACACCGTGACGGTCACGCGCACAAAAACAAAGAATGGCTATGGATTTTCCGGCACCTGGACTCATACATGGGTCTATTACGATGCGAATGGGAACCCGATGCCGAAATTCATCCGGGGCCAGACGGATAGCGTCGTCATTACCTCTTCCGGCGAGCACTCGATCGAAACGCCGCGCGTAAGCCTCGTCGATTCCTCGCGGGGAACGTGGACGATCTCGAACTTGATCGCCGAACCCGATTCCGCGACGCTCAACGGCACGCTTACCCGCGCCGGGCAAACAACGCGCCTCAAGAGCGGCAATACGATGACGCATTCGTTTACGATGAATTGGACGAATGACATTCTCGTTAAGGCGCTCGATAAAGATTGGGATGAAGATGTGGCCTATCTCCTCGGCAATGCCTCGAGCGATTTTAAGGCTACAGGTTTCAAGGGCAAGACGTTCGAGCGCCAGGTTGCGATCGTATTCCATGGCGATGGCACGGCCACGCTTACCGTTACCCGCACAAGCGGCAATGGAAAGACCGATACGTTTACGATCGACGTCAAACGCGGTACGTGGACGCGGGACGATCATATTGGATAAATTCCTCCAATCCGTTATTAGAGAAGACCGGCGGGAACGCCGGTCTTCTCCGTTTTTAGCGCAAACTAAAGTTTGCGCTTCTCGTTTGTGAGATTATGCGCCTCCTCGAACTTGGCCTCACACCCTACCGCGATGCGTGGGAACTCCAACGCGACATATTTCAGCGCGTTATCGCCGGCGAAGAGGAGGATACCTTGATACTCGTGGAACATCCGCCAGTCTATACGTTCGGTCGCGGTGCGGACAAAGAAAATTTCCTTCTTTCCGATCGGAAGCTGCAGGAACTCGAAGCGGAGAAATTCGAGATCGAGCGCGGGGGAGATGTGACGTTTCACGGTCCGGGACAGCTTGTCGGTTATCCGATTCTCAATCTCGCGCATTTCAAGGAGGATTTAGGATGGTATCTTCGCGCCCTGGAAGAGACGATTATTGAAGTGCTGCGAATGTATGAGGTGAACGGCATTCGCGTCGCAGGAAGAACGGGCGTTTGGGTTCAGCCGCCCCCTGACCCCGCCTTGAAAAGGAAGCGGAATTTGGAAGAAAAAATCTGCGCCATCGGCGTTCATGCATCGCGGTGGTGTACGATGCACGGTTTCGCGTTCAATGTCAATACCGATCTAACGTATTTCCAGCATATCGTTCCGTGTGGAATTTCAGATCGGGGTGTGACAAGCCTGGAAAAAATTCTGGGTAAACAAATTCCGATGGAAGAAGTAAGGGCACGATATATTGGCGCCTTTGAAAAAGTGTTTGAATGTAATTTCAATGAGCAGCTTGTAGCGTGAGGGCGTTTCCTTATAAACGGGTATGTGTCATCGGTTCTTCGGCGTCCGGTAAGACGACGTTATCGCGCGCGCTTGCTCGCGCAACCGGAATCGAGCATATTGAACTGGACGCCATCTATCACGGCCCGAATTGGACGAATCCACCCGATTTTGCTGAGCGCGTTTATGATATGCTCGATGTGCGCGAGGAATGGATCGTCGATGGAAATTATATGAACTTTGTCCGGATTCTTCACAAAGCCGATCTGATTATCTGGCTCGATTATCCGTTTCGCACGGTGCTCTGGCGCGTGCTTCGGCGGACTTCGAACCGGCTCATCACGCGGGAGCCATTATGGAATGGGAATCGCGAAACACTCCGGCTCACTTTTTCGAAAGAGAGTATTATTTTGTGGGTCTTTCAAACCTATTGGAAACGAAAAAAAATGTTTCCACGGCTGCTCGCAACACACACGGGCATCGAACAGTTAATTTTCCGGCGGCCGCGCGAGGCGCGAAGATGGCTCCAAAGTTTGTGAGCGGAGAAGCTCATCCGTTTCGACGCGGCACGTCTATTGTAGCTTTCTAATTCATTTTCCAATCAATCCTATGCATCACAAAATACAACCGTACGCTTTTGCGATTCTTTGTTGCTTCGGACTTATTATGGCCGGCTGCACAAGTTCACAACATTCGACGAATGGAGAGGGATATTCCAAGACGGCAAATGGATCAATCGTGAGTGTAACTGAGGATGAGTACCACATCCACATGCCGACGGCATTCCCTGCCGGCGTCGTGACATTCCACATCGCGAATAACGGCATGCATAATCATAATTTCAAAATCAAGGGAATGGGAGTCGAGCAGCAGTTACCGGCGGATATTTTGCCCGGTATGACGGCGGATATGACCGTGTCGCTCGTGCCCGGAGTTTATGACGTGATCTGCCCAATCCTGGGACACGCCGATCTCGGGATGCGCCTCAGCGTGACGGCGACGCAATGATTGTCTGAACCTGGATTACACGGATTGGATGGATTTACAGGATTGCATTCGGAGAATGCTTATTCTGAAATTCTCGCGATAAAAAATCCGCTTGATATAAAATTGTAGTAATGTCATTGCGAGGAAGATTTTTCGACCGAAGGAAGAAAAATCTGAATCTCCCTTCGGCCGATTCGTGCTTCTCGAATTGACGCCGTAAGGGACGGAATCGTAGATTCTAAAATATTCCCGGGAATTTCCCTGGCTCGCTCTCGCGCATAAGTGCATATGCCGCCTCGATCACATCCTCGACTTGCGGTTTCGAAAAATAATCGCCATCGGAGCCATACGCGGGCCGGTGTTCCTTCGCGGTAAGTGTTAGGGGTTTTGAATCCAGCCAGCGGTAACCATCCTGCTTCTCCAAAACTTCGCGGAGCATATAGGCCGATGCGCCGCCGGGCACATCTTCATCCATGAAAATAATACGGCTGGTCTTTTTAAGTGAATCGAGAATGGTATGGTGAAGGTCGAAGGGCAAGAGCGATTGCACATCGATGACTTCGAGCGAGACGTTCAGTTTTTCCAATTCGCTTGCGGCCTCCATCGCAACGCGGCAGCATGCGCCATAGGTTACCAGCGTGATGTCCGTCCCTTCGCGCAAGATTTCCGGCACCCCAAGCGGCACGGTGAACTCGCCAACATTTGCCGGGATTGTTTCTTTCAAACGGTAACCATTCAGCACTTCGATGATGAGCGCGGTATCGTCCGAGCGGAGCATCGTGTTGTAAAATCCGGCAGCCTGCGTCATATTGCGCGGCACCAGGACGTACATACCACGAAGCGCATCGAGAATCATCGACATCGGCGAACCGGTATGCCATACTCCTTCGAGCCGGTGGCCGCGCGTGCGTACGATGACGGGAGCTTTTTGTCCGCCTTTCGTGCGCCATTGAAGTGAGGCAAGGTCGTCGGTCATCGGCTCAAGTCCGAAAATTAAATAATCGAGATATTGAATCTCGACAATGGGACGCAAGCCGCGCATGGCTGCGCCGATGCCTTGCCCGATGATGGTCGCTTCGCGAATGCCGGTATCGGTTACGCGCAGCTCGCCATATTTTGCCTGCAAATCTTCGAAGCCCTTGTTAACATCGCCAATGACGCCAATATCTTCGCCAATCGCAAAGACGCGTGGATCGCGGGCCAGCGCTCGGTCAAAACAGGCCTGCAACACTTGCCGGCCATCGACTTTCGGTTCATCGCCATTGTAAATGGGCCTCACAGTTGGAACGAGCAGCGCCGATTCCGAAGACGTACTATAAAGATGCGAAGCATACTCATCGCGGTGCCGGGTATCGGCATTTTTCTTCCATTCGCGTAGGTCGGTGCTTCCAGCTCGACCACTCATTCGCAGTACTTTCCCGACTGCGTTATAAATATCTTTATGGATTGGCTCCTTAATCGCATTCAGCGCGTCTTTGATCGAGATAATCTCCGTACTATTGGAGGTATCCGAAGCGATCGAATCAAAAATCTTGCTCACTTCCTTAATATCATTCTGAATAGGAGCAAGATAGGCTTCCCACGCGCGTCGTTTTGCATTGTCGACAATATTCTTATCTTCGGTATCGAAGGCGTCCATCTCTTCGCTCGATGCAATGCCGGAGGTGATGATCCATTCGCGAAATCGCTTTACACAATCATGCTCGGTTTCCCATTCGAGCCGCTCTTTCGATTTATAGCGTTCGTGGGAACCCGAAGTAGAGTGTCCCTGTGGCTGCGTTAGTTCGGTGATATGGAAAAGAACCGGCGTGTGCTCTTTGCGAGCGCGTTCGGTGCCTTCGGCGTAAGCTTTTAAGAGTGCAGGATAATCCCAGCCATTCACTCGATAAATCAAATAACCTTCACCACATTCATTCGTCTCGAATCCTTTGAGAATTTCCGAAATGTCTTCCTTGCATGTCTGATATTTCGCCGGCACACTGATGCCATAGCCATCGTCCCATACACTGATGGCCATCGGAATGCGCAGCACACCGGCGGCATTGAAGGCTTCCCAAAAGAGGCCTTCAGAAGTCGAAGCATTGCCGATCGTGCCAAAGGCGACTTCGTTGCCGTGATCGGAGAATTGCTCGAAGCCATGCTGAAGCTCCAGTGTCTCGCGAAAAAGCTTAGACGCGTAGGCAAGGCCCACGAGCCGCGGCATTTGACCGCTGGTCGGGGAAATATCGGCGGAAGAATTTTTTTGCGCCATCACATTCTTCCATGAACCATCAGCATTTAGGCTGCGCGTGCCAAAATGGCCGTTCATCATTCGGCCCGCGCTGGCAGGCTCGGCTTCGACGGAGGTATGCGCATAAAGCTGCGCGAAAAATTCTTGTACCGAGGAAATGCCCGCAGCAAACATGAAGGTCTGGTCGCGGTAGTAGCCGCTGCGCCAGTCACCGTTTTTGAAGACGCGCGCCATCGCGACCTGTGGCACTTCCTTGCCATCGCCGAAAATGCCGAACTTCGCCTTGCCGGTCAATACTTCGCGCCGACCCAGCACGCTCGCCAGGCGGCTTTGGTGCGCAATGCGATAATCGGCGAGAATCTCTTCTTTCGAAAGTGGAACGCCGGGTATTGGCTTTCGGGCATCGGGTTTTGGCTGCGTATCGGAATGCCCATTGGTAGCGGGTATTTTCGACACTGGAATCCCTATTCCCGAGTTCTTCTTCGATACTTTTTCCGGCATAATTCGTCACAACACTTTTGCCGAAGGTTTTCTTCCCTGACTTCCCCGTTCGTGTAGCGCAGGCTTTCAGCCTGCGGCGCGAGCTTTTAGCTCGTGGGCTGCGAGCGCTTGCGGACTTGGAAGTCCGCGCACAGGCCGAAAGCCTGTGCTACACGCGCCATTATTCCACCACCATCGCCCGCGTCACGCTTTGGCCGCCGGCTTCGAGGCGGTAGAAATAGACTCCGGCGGGCAACGTGCCGCGCGCGAAATCCACAGTGTGCTCGCCCGCCGCAAAAAAACCGCTCGCCAGGGGCCGCCGCACTTCGCGGCCGGTAGCATCGAAAAGCCTGAGGGAGATGTAGGATGGTTCCGGCAGCGTGAAGGAGATGGCGGTCGATTGCGGGAAGGGATTGGGAGAGTTTTTGGAAAGGAGCGTGGAAGATGGAAGGAATTCTGTCTCGCGGACTGCTGCAGTCGCGGAGTCGGCGCTCCGAAAAACGCCATAGGCAGAAGCGACGAAGGTTCGTCCGCGCGGAGTCGTGGCGAACGATAACGCATTATACGTTAACCCATTGTCGAATTCAAACCAGGACTGGCCAGTATCAGCCGACTCCAGAATTGCTGGAGGCCCGATTCCATATACACCAGCGAGCATGTGCCCGCTCGAATCCGTTCCAAGTGCGACCACGCTTTGCGTGCCTATATTGAGACCGTTATCAATGGTTTGCCAATTTGCTCCATCATCCGTCGACTGATAGATTTCGCCGTTCGAACCCATAATAAGATTCCTTTGTGGATCGAGAGAGATAGTATTAATATGTGAAAAAAGATTCTCTCTCGCTATTTCCCAATTCTCGCCTTCGGAGGACGATCGAAAAATGGTTGTACCGTTAGGATATCCATTTGTGACAGCGAATAAATAGTCGTGTGAACAGATTACCCAAGTCGGTATTTGTCCACGAAGGTCGCTGGTATTTAATAGCGTCCATGAGTCCCCATTATCGGTGGAGCGGTAAGGTCCACTATACGGTACGCTGATGAAAATATGGCCGGCGGAATTGATTGTGAGAGAGAGCGCCTGTCCATACCAAGGAGCGGAATCGACAAAGACTCTTTTCCAGGATTTTGCACTATCGGTGGAGCGAAAGACTCCGGAGTCACCACAAAAAAATAGGCTGCCGTTGGGAGCCGCGTCAAAGTTCACCAAGGATGAGTTCTCGATTTCGCTGTCGATCTTGGACCAGGTGTCGCCCTCATCCTTAGACAGAAACGTTCCACCATCGGTGCTTGCGAGAACTCCACCATTGGGTAATGCAAAGACCATGTTGGCATTCAAAATGCCCGAGCCGACGGGTTGCCAGGTCACCCCATCATCCTTTGAGAAGAATAATGCACTGTCGTAGGTCCCGGCAAATACAAGCCCCTTCTGAGTTACAACGATCGCGCTGATCGTTGTGTCCAGAGCACCCAAACTTGTGTGAGTCCAGCTATTTCCGTGATCGATCGAATGAAATGCCCCCTTGCCCCACGTGCCAAGAAAAAGTTCACCGTCTGGACCGACGCCAATGGTGGTCAAAATGCTATCGGTCAACCCACGATTGATGGAGTCCCATGTGAACCCTTCGTTAGTCGAACGCAAAAGTCCTCCGGGCAATGCTAGGGCAAAAATTCGGTTGCTGTCATCGACTTCGATCGCAGCAACATAATGATACATTGTATCGAGGCGCTCCCAGATGTTGCCACTATCGCTCGATCGGAACATCCCGGAATAGGTCCCGGCAAACAATACCCCCTTCCGGTCAATTGCAATAGATATGACATTTGTGTCAGTCAATCCAGAATCGGCGCGTACCCAGGAATAGCCAGTATTGGTTGAACGGTAAACACCGTTCTGCATTGCCACGAAGAGGAGTCCATTGTTACCACAGGCAAAAGCTTTGACATCCCGGATAGCTTCGAGGCTGTTGTCGCTTGGCAGACCTTGATAGGCAGTTGACCAAGTGTAGCCATCATTCATGGATCGGTATGGACCATATGGCCACACCATAGCGAAAAGGTGACCGCTTGAATCGACTCCGAGGGTCGTAAATCCATCACCAAATAAGACGGCACTTATACAATGCCAAACATGCCCATTGTCGCTCGATCGGTAGAACCCACCCGTGCCCGTAACGAAGAGTTCACCATTAGCGCCTGTCACAATCGAAGATATCCCCCTGACCGGTGCACCATTGCATGGTTCCCAATAGGTTTGACTTTTCCCAACGTTAGCCGCGAGCAGCATGAGCGCGGCGGCGAAGAGAGAAGAGATTTTACTCATAATGATAATTCGAGTCACCGTAAGACAAACGGGAAACGCGCGGGGCTTCGGATTTATGCCCGGTGCGTAAGGGCAATTTTTAGTGCATAGTGAGTCAAGCGCGCTTGCGGACTTGGAAGTCCGCCGACAGGCTGAAAGCCTGTGCTACACGAGGGTTATTGCACCATCGCCTCAACGCGCCGGCGCGTCATCAACAGCTTGCCCACTTTGGATTGCGCTTCGACGAGCGCATCGAAAGAGGGAATATGCAATCGGCGTTCGAGGGTGCCATCGGACGTAGCTGTTAGGTCCCAGAGCCCCATGCACGTCCACTCCTCGCGCGAATGCCATTCGGGCATACCGATGATCGGGTAAAGACAAATGCCGTGAATCGGGATGTCATCTTCTAAGAGCGCGATGACTTCGCCCGCGGTATTGGTGATCCAATCGGCGCGACTATCACCGGCGTGGGCAGTTTCGCCAATAAATACGTTCCCATTGTAACGGTCGCACACGCGGCGCAGAATATCGCGGAGCGGGACGCGGCGCTCGTCATCTTCTGCGAGCGTTTCGCCGCCCAGGACCCATTGGTTATTCCAATAATAATTGATGCCGATGGTTCCCAAGTGCCGCTCGCTGCCGCCAAGTTCGGGCGTGAGGCGCCCCGAAATCATATCGAAGCTCTCGAAGACCGCGTGATGATTGAATTGATCGGCGGCCTCCTGCTCTTCCGGCGAAGCCGGAACAACATGGCAGACCGGGTCGACGGTAACCATTTCCGCTTCGGGAATAACACTCCAAATCGCATTCGCTCCTTCGATGGCCGCGCGCGCGAGCGCATATTTCAGTTCCGGGCCGCGGCCCGTGGCGTGCGGAGCGAACAAGCCAACCTCGCCTCCCGCCCACGCGAAAAAGGAAGGCTCATTCACCGGAGTAAAATAAAACGGCCCGTCGAAATTCGAAGCGATGCACCGCGCGACGGCCCGACAATAATCGGAAAATCGTTCTGCAGCAGAATCTGCGAATAAATTGACATCATCGGGAAAGCCATAGTGGAAAAGATCGAAAATAACATCCATTCGCTCGGCGCGCGCATGGCGAATAACTTCTTTCACCTGCCGAAGGTCGTAGGAGCCACGGCGGTCAATCAGCGGCCACCGAATGCCTTCACGCACGGCATGGATTCCAGCGCGTCGAAGCCGCTCGTAGTCTTCACGAAGATACTTATCGTGTTGGGTGGCTTCGATCTGGTCGATCCACTGCCAGTGCCGGTTATACCCCGTCGCGCATTCGAAACCGGCAAGAAAAAACGATTTGAACATACTGATAAGAAGGCAAGACTCGGGCCGGACGAAGTTTTCTATAAATGGAGATGCCGAATTATTCTGTATTTTCCTTATGTATTCCAAGTTTCTAACCGGAAAGTGAATTTCTATGGTGCAACCATTTTTGTCGTATTTTTGTAGCGAAATAATTGAGGGTCTTAGTGCTTCGCACTTATTCACCATCGTTTTTTAAATCCATGAAAAAAATACTGATTCCCGCACTGTTAGTTCTTGCTATGCTTGCGAGCTGTAGCAAGAAGACCGACACCACCATGACGGATAGCGCCGCTGCTGCCGACTCGGCAAAGATGGCTGCTCCCGCACCTGCTGCACCCGCCACTGCAATGGCCAGCACCAACGACACCATCAACCGCCATCCGGCAACACCGCCAAAGGGCGGCAAGATCGGGCCGCCGCCGAAGCAGCATCCAAAAGTCACGGGGACGAAGGGTTCCCTTTCAATCAGTGCTCCTGGAAATGCAGGTTCACCCATTCAGCTAAATACCAGTAATGGTATGCAGCCGGACACCGTGATCGTTTCCGCGACTTTTAGCGGGCCCGATCAGGGACAGTTGAACGTGAGTTGCCCAGCTTGGGGCAACGGGTGGGGATGCGGGACACAATCCAACAACACATGCACCGTTACATTCGCGATGGCTGCCAGCGGCTACACGGTTTCAGTGAATGCATTTCTTTTGCAGAGTGGCTGGGCGAGCGTCTCGAATAACCCGCCCAGCACACAGCAGAATAATTCCGGCACTGATGTCACGACCTATGTCATGGGTCCCGACACCTGCGTAGTGACGATCACGGACACCGGCCATCCTGTTGCTCACTAACTGGATGAGCAAAACGCATTTGTATCAAAAAAAGGCTGCTCACACTAAGGCAGCCTTTTTATTGATCGTTATATTCCGCCTGCCGCTTCGCGGGCAACGATCAGTTCGAACTCCGCCAAAATTTCCTTAAATTCCTTTTCGCAGGCAGGATCTTTTGTTTCGAAAGTCCAGTCACGAGTCGAGACAATTTCCCGATAACCGGATTCAATTGCTTTCCTCAGAAGATCGTTAAATCGCTGAGGTTGTCCAATCATATCGAAAAGAGTGCCCAGGCGGAACAAGGTTCTGCCGCTCAACCGGTCATCTCCCATTAGCTTGTTGGCTACAGTTTGGGCTTCTTCCTTGAGATTGGCCCACGCAAGTACCATTCCTTGCGTGACGGCGGCATCGACGTCTTCTGGTTCTCGCAAGATGTGACGCTCAAAAATCGGCAGGGCCTCTCGCGCAGTTAGTAGTAACCTGTCCTTATCATGGGTTTCACTGATCGCCATCAGTACATTAAAATATTCAATTGTGTTTTCTGTAATTTCTGCGGACTTTTGAAGTGCTGTCGCTGCAATTGAATAGTTCCCACTTAAGAAGTGCAACACTCCCAACACGTTGAACGCGTTATGATTCTTTGGATCAAGCTCCGTTGATCTCGTCAGCGTTTCAATCGCCGCATTGTTATCCCCCCGCAGCCATTCGATCAATCCACGGATGTAAAGCGATTTCGAAGTCTCGCCGCCGAGCGCTTCAATCGTTTCCAGTGTAGT
>Ga0070714_100000160_pt1 | contig 54483 bp, 41 predicted proteins | sample LARL83metaG_FD_65450 | JGI IMG/M metagenome (GOLD analysis project Ga0070714, IMG submission 65450) | Corn, switchgrass and miscanthus rhizosphere microbial communities from Kellogg Biological Station, Michigan, USA - LAR L8-3 metaG | ecosystem: Host-associated > Plants > Roots > Rhizosphere ... | reverse complement strand
TTTCGCCCCGATGCCATTCCCCGACTCCAAGCAGGTCTACTGGTTCCCGACCGAGGCCCGCGTAGAGGTCGCGACCGCGCGCCAGCACTGGCGTAACTTGCACCAGTTCACCGCATACAAGAAATTCTCAGTAAGCACAGAGGAACAGGTCATCAAGAAATGAGCGCAAACGCTACCGCAACCGCCCGCATTGCTGACGCCGCGAAGACCGTGCCCGACGCAGAGAGAGGCCACCGTGTGCGCCTCTATGCTCTTTACTTCGTCGCCATCGCGTCGAACTTCGCCATCTTTTTCTACGGCTTCGATTACTACAAACTGTCGTCCGTCGATCGGCCATTTTCTCCAAAGCACCACATGCTGCGCCCTAGCGGCCCGGTCGGCCTTTATCTGGGCTTCGTCGGCGTGGCCTTGTTCGTCGGAATTTTTCTGTACCCGCTCCGCAAACACTGGGCATGGCTCGGAACGAAGGGCAGTACCCGCCACTGGCTCGACATTCACGTATTGATGGGCCTGACTGCGCCTTTTATTGTCGCGTTTCACTCGACGCTGAAGTTCAAAGGCATCGCCGGGATGGCTTTCTGGATTATGTTCGCGGTCTCGACCAGCGGCGTTGTCGGACGCTACCTGTACGCCCAAATTCCTCGCAAAGTCACTACCGCCGAACTGTCCATGCGAGAACTGCAGGAACTGCAACAGAAGCTCGCCCAGCAACTCACCGCTCAGAACCTGCTGCCCGAGGCCGATCTGCGCGCACTCCTTCGCATGCCGGATGCGAACCGCGTCGCGCGCTTGCCCATCGTGGTCGCGCTCGTCTACATGATGATCCTCGACGTGATCCGCGTTTTTCGTGTCGCCCGTCTCCGACGCCATGCGCTCAGCATCGGACAATACTTTCAGACTCTCGCGGGATTCCTCCCCACGCGCAATCGGGAACTCGAAAAAGCGATTCGTGCTGCGGCCGAAGAAGCGGCGCTCTCGAAGCGAGTGCTTTTCCTTTCACGATCACAAAAGGTGTTCCACCTCTGGCACGTGGTTCACAAACCCTTCAGCTACGCTTTCGCGGTGCTGGCTTTGCTGCACATCGGATTGCAGCTTTCGATGGGATACTTCTAAGAGCACTCATGGACACCCTGATCACCTACGGCATTGGCGGCCTGATTTGCCTCTTCTTTCTTGTGACCTATCTCAGAAGCATGAAGAAGCGGGAGGCCCGTGCTCGCGAAGCTGCCGAAAAGGGCAAGCTGTTTTCCGAAGGACCCAAGGCGCAGCATCCTCACATCGACAGCAATTACTGCATCGGGTGCGGAACCTGCACCAGCGTCTGTCCCGAAGGCGACGTGCTCGCAATGATTGCCGGCAAGGCCGTTATCGTCAACGGACACAAGTGCATTGGCCATGGGTTGTGCGCGGAAGCTTGCCCTGTCGGTGCCATCACCATGGTGATGGCCAGTCCCAGCATGGCGGCCGACATGCCCTACCTGACACCAGAATTCGAGACTACCGTCGCTGACCTTTTCATTGTCGGCGAACTCGGCGGCCTCGCTCTTATCAAGAATGCGGTCAATCAGGGGCGCGACTGCGTAGACACAATCGCCGCACGGCTCAAAGCAAAGGCCTCGGCTGAGGCGATTCCCGGCGTCCATGACCTGCTCGTGATCGGCGCGGGCCCTGCCGGAATCAGCGCCTCGCTGCGCGCCATCGAGAACAAGTTGAACTACCTCACCATCGAGCGTGACGAAATCGGAGGCACGGTCGCGAAGTATCCCCGACAAAAGCTGGTGATGACCAGCCCGGTCGAGTTTCCCATGTACGGCAAGTTCAAGAAGATGCAGCTTTCGAAGGAAAACCTGCTCGCCTTCTGGGACATGATTCTGAATCGCGCCGACTTCAATGTCTCGACGGGCGAGAGAGTCGAAGACGTCAAGAAGGGCGAAGACGGTATCTTCACCGTCGCGACCGTCAACAATCAATATCGCGCGCGCGCCGTCATCCTTGCGCTCGGCCGCGCTGGGGAGCCCCGCAAACTCGGGGTCAAAGGCGAGGACCTGCCCAAAGTGATGTATCGACTGCTCGAAGCCGATCACTACATCAACAAAAAAATTCTCGTCATCGGCGGAGGCGACAGCGCTGTCGAGGCCGCGATGGGACTCGCCAGCCAGTCGGGCAACCAGGTCACGCTCTCCTACCGCAGCGAACGCTTCAGCCGAATCAAGGAACGGAACACGAAGCGCATCGAAGACTTTATGAAGTCCGGAAAAATTCGCATGCTCTTCAACTCGAATCCTGTTGAATTTAAACCGGAGTCCGTCATTATTGACGTTGCCGGGAAGGTAGAAGAGATTCCGAACGACTTTGTCTGGATCTTTGCCGGCGGCACGCCGCCCAACGCCTTCCTCAAAAAGATTGGCGTCGGTTTCGGAGCGCGCGACATGACCCTCGAAGCCAGCAAAGCAGCCAGAAGCGCCGAGGCCGACCGAAAACAACTTGCCCAAGCGGCCACAGCTCCAGCTCACTGAACACCCGTCGGCGTTGAGCCATCCTCATCTGTCGTAAAATTGACCCCTTGCCTGTCCTCTCAGAGTTAGACGGTCTTGTGGTCGTGCTGGTGCGCACGCGTAATCCACTCAACATTGGAGCGGCGGCTCGTGCCATGAGCAACTTCGGCGCGCACCGCCTGCGTCTCGTGAATGTCTTCGATCCCGGCTTCCGCGAAGCAAAGTCTGCGGTGGGGGCTTCCGATCTATTGGCGAAAGCCGAGGAATTCAAAACCGTTGCCGACGCCGTTGCTGACTGCACTTTGGTCGTGGGCACGACCGCGGTACGCAACCGTGTTTTACAGCAGCCGGTGAAACACCTGGATGAGCCTGCCGGTACGGTGGTCCGCGAGCAACTAAAGACCGGCCGTGTCGCTCTTCTTTTCGGCTCAGAGAAAACCGGATTGTCGAGCAAAGACTTCAGCCATTGTCACTGGCTGCTGAATATCCCCACGAAGGAGCAGAACTTCTCGATGAACCTCGGTCAGGCCGTCGCGGTTTGCCTCTACGAACTCGCGCGCAACACCTCGCCGCCCATGACCGCGAAAGATTCCGAACCAGCCACGGCGGGCCAAACTGAGCAGATCACCGAATGCCTGCTCGACTCGCTGCGCATCAGCGGTTATGTAAAGCCCGGCACTGACGCCATGTTCGAGAAGAAAGCCCGCAGCCTGATCCTGCACTTCAACCTCGAAGCCTACGACGCGAAGCTGCTGCTAGGGATGGTGCGCCAGATCGTCTGGAAGTTGAGACAGTCGCCAAAGAAGTAGCGCCGCCTTCCGGTGCTGTCGCGAGAGCGTCCGCGCGTGTCAACCCTGTGCTAACGCGTGACGCGTTCCGGATCGACCTGCGTTGACGATTTTCGGAAGTGAAACTTCAGCAGCCAAGTACTCGCCGCTGGCTGTCCGTCGACCGCCGGCGGAGTGAACTCCCAACGCTGCGCTGCTTTCACAGCGAGATTCGCAAAATACTTGCTCGGCCCCGGCGATGCTAGCTTCGCGGATGTCACCTTCCCCGAAGAATCCACTTCGACGCGCACACCAACTTTTACAGTGCCGGTGATCGTATTCTTGGCGCTCTGCGGAACGTCAGGGAGAACCTGGTGAGCGACTTCTCCTCGCGAAGTTACCGCCTTCTTCGGTGGCGGCGCCGCCTCGCGAACCGGAGGCGGAGTCGTGGCCGCGGGCGTCGACGATGCAGTCGGCACAGGCGCAGACGGTGCCGGCGTGGGCTTCGACACTGGCGCACTCTGAGTCACAGGCTGATCACCCGTGGTGTCGGTCCGCGCCGGACCACTCTTCCCGCGCGAATAGAAGAAAATGATTCCCACGAGCAAAGCCACCACGACCGCCGCGGCGGCCATGGGCCCGCGTTTTCCCGGTCGCCGTACGGGCAGGATCGCTTCGGGTTCCGCCGGTACCGAGCGCGCCGTCGGATGCAGTCGCCGCATTATGTCGGCAATCGAGCATCGCCGCTTCGGATCGAGATGCAGACACTCGCGCGCAATTCCACGAAATGGTTCCGAGATGTTCGCCGTCAAGACCTGATCGCCCTGAGACTCATCGGCCACGAGTGGCACGTTCTGCGTCAGCGCCGCGACCAGCGTCGCACCCACCGACCACAGATCTCCGGCAGGGGATATGATTCCGGCAGCAGTTTCGGGCGCATCGTAAACATCTCGCCGCCTTCTCGTCGCATTTGGATCACTCGAGGACGTGATCTGATCCGACGAGAGCTTTAACTGATCGCCTACCGCCAGGATGTTCGAGGGTTTGATGCGCCCTTGCACAAATCCTCTTCCGTGCAGGTACGACAACGCGTCCAGCAACGGCGGAAGCATGTCGGTGACCTCGCCGGGAATGAGCGCACGCTGCGGCAGAATCTGCGACAAATCCTCCTCCGCGTATTCCGTCACGATGTAAAGCAGCGTCAGCCCGCAGCGACCCGTCTCATAAATTGGAATCAGGTGCGGATGAGACAACTGCGCGGCGGTGCGCCAGCGCACGAGTTGACGATCCGCATCGCCAGCATCCGCAGGAATCAGCTTGAGCGCGAATTTCTTAGACCCATGTCCGGGTCGCTCCGTCAGAAATACCGCGCTGTGATCCGAGCCGCCCAGCAAATGCCGGAGCGGAAATTTCCCATCGACAACCCGACCTTCCCACGTCTTCCATACTTCGGCGCCGCTCATGAGCCTCCCCGCGAACCAACATTCTATGCCATCGGCAAAAAACGGTGGCACGCAAAGGTCTGTCGCGAGGCCGGTTCCGCGGACAGAGCCTCACCGGGTCTTATAGCTGAAAGTCACCTTCGTTTCCTCGTCCAGCACCAACGGCCGGACGAAGCTGAATGACGTCCCGGCGCGCGGCACATCCACAGGAACCGGCAGTACGCCCGAGACTCGCTTCTGCAGGTTGAGAACGTTGGCCGAAGCGTTCTGGTTGGAAACGATTCCAGGGCCAAGCTGTTCCAGCCCCCTGCCCGAGTAGCGCCCGTTGATCGGACCTCCAATGGTGCCCTCTACGATGCCATGGATTGCGTTCGCGCCTGTTTGCAACTGAGCCGCCTGCGCCGTAACCTCAACGGTTTCCGCGGCCGCCGCGACGCTCAGCGGAAAGCTGTAGGCCGAAGCCTCATTCGCGTTGTAGTTCATATTGAAGCTGCTGGTTTTAAACCCGGCCATCTCAGCCTTTGCCTTGAAGTTTCCTGAGGGCATCCCAGCCATCAGCCAGTGCCCCTGCTCGTCAGTGGTTGCCATTCGTGTCACACCGTTGTCCACTGACGTGACTGTGACTCGCGCATAGGGCACGACGGCTCCACTGGCATCCACAACATATCCGCCCATCTGCCCCGGAGCTGCCTGCACCATGCTGCTGGAGATTGCTGTCTCGTCTAACCAATGTTTCCTAATGGCAACCTCCTCGCGAAACGGCTGTGGCACAAGATTCGACGCAATTACATCGCCTCCGAAGTCCTTCACTTTGTATTGCTCCGGCAAAAAGATCTCCCAACTCAGCAGGCTAATGGGAATGTCCATATTCGGCAGGCTGAGTTCCGCGCCGCCCTTCTTGGCGAACGGCGCTCCCGAATGCATGAATACGAACGAAACCGTGTACGAATCCGTCGGACGAAATCCCGGACGCAGCAGCGGTACGCGGTTTCCATCCGGCCCCTGCACCGGCTTCACTCGCTCTCCGCCTACGTCCGCAGAAAGAATGCTTGCACCCGCCGGCAGCGAAACTTTCAGAAACGGTTGTGCCTGGTTTTTGATTACGAGTTTCACCTCGGTCAACGACTTGCCATCCGACGTGACTAGCGTTGTAACGGTCGCGCTCTCGGCCACCGCTGCGAGCACGCTGCCATCCGGAAACCGCACCCACTGCAATGCCAGGGATGGAGTCTCGCCGGCCTGTTTGTGATAGCGAAACGCCGCTTGCGGAGGGAAGTGTGCCAGCGATCGCAGATACTGGTTCGCCTCCTTCACGTCCATGCGCTTCAGGTCGCCGCCTTCAGTCGCTGTGATTTCCATTGTGCCTGCGCCCTCGACCAGCACTTCCCCAGTCTCGCGCTGCGCATGCGTGAAGCTGAGGAATGGCGCATCGGCCTTCGCGCCATTGATCGAGCGCTCCATCGAAATCAGAAATTGGTGCGAACGCTGGCTGGGAGCATTCACTTTCAGAGTCAACACCCCAGAATTCGTTTCGGTCGAATCGAGCGTCGCGCCCGTCACGCCTGTGACCTCGTATCCCGCTGGTAGTTCGATGTGGAATTGCGAAGGTTCGCCTTGCACCACCGTGATGTCGGCCAGCACCGCCACACGCATCTCAGCCTCACTCACCGAGATCAGCATTTTTTCGTCAGCCAGGAATCGCACTTCGCGCGGCGCCACTTGCGTCACAGTCTCGCGCGTGGTCCACCATACGTTTGCAGGCTGCCCCGGAACCAGCGTTGCCTCGATCGCGGTATGCCCATTCTCCGACTTCCGGCTCGTAATGATGCCAGGATTGATGTTCGCGTACGTGTGGTCGCCGGGAATCACCAGCGCCAGTTGAACGCTGCCCGCCGCAGGCACGGGCAGACTGAACGACGCGCGACCTGCTTCGATTCGCAAAGGCAGCCCTGTATCGAGCGCGACCGAGAATTCTCCTGGCCCTGGCAATAGCGCGGTGTGCACGCCATTTTCCTGCTGCAAAGGAACGCCCTTGCCATTCTGGTGTGCATCGAGAATCGTCATGCCAGTCGTCAATGGCACTTTGCTCACGCCTTTGCGGAAAACTTCTCCCTCAAGCTGCACCGTACCGAGCACGCCATCTTTCTCGACGTGCAACTTAAGGTCGGCATGTTTGATCGAGTAGGGAAGAGGCGCCGCATCCGATTTCTTCGGGGGCTTCGCGGCAAGTTCCATCAGCCGGTTGTATTCATCGAGGGTTAGCGTGACATTGCCGGAGTTAGGCAAAGGCAAGGCGGACTTCTCCTCCGCCACGCCCATCTGCGCCGAGCACATGCAACAAAGCAGCATCACCACAGATACTTTGTTCCTCATCGCACACCTCCCTTTTTGTCGCGCTGAAAGCTGAATTCTGCTGCCGGAAACTGGTTCTCGCTCGTCAGTTCGGAAACAAGAAAGATCGACGGACCAAACGCAGGGAACGAAACGTTCACCGGCAAGACGCCCGTCACTTTCCCTCCGAGAGACTTCGCCTTGAACGTATCGAGGAGAGCGCGAGTCGCATCCTTCTTTTCGTCGTCGCGAGGTCGGTCGAAATTTTCCAGGCGGTCCAATTCTTTAGTTTGCATATCCGGTGAGGTGGTCGCTATTCTGGCGCCAACTCCCTTATCGATCCCACCTCCCAATCCCGCGCCAGTCGCAGGTTCCAGCACTGACGACACCGGATTCTCATACTGCTGCATGCGGAACGTGCCTGGCTCCGCCGAAACGTGGAACAAAGGTGGGTAATAAAGCAGAAGCCCCGTGCGCGAGACCGGAAGATCCAGCGCCGGCAGCAACACCTTCTCGTGCCCCTTTTCCTGCCACGACGTCGCTTTCGTCAGATACAAAACCTCCACCGCGAAGGCCGGCGCATCGTCTCCGCCTCGCGATTTCTCCAGCGGCAACAGCAGGCTCCCGTCCGGTGACTGCCCCGGACGCACCGGCCGTCCCGCAAGCGAAGCGCTCCAGACCGTGGCTCCCGGCGGCAAGGTGATCTTCACGAAGTTGCGTTGGTTGTTGCGCACGGCATATCGGGCCTGCACCAATTCCTTCCCATCGGCGCTCATCAGAATCTGATAGCGAGCCTCCTCGATATTCGCCATCAACACCGCCTGCTGGTCGTAGCGCGCAACGTTCACGCTCAACGTTCGAGTTGCTCCGGCTTCTCCCGACTTGGCGCGAAACGCGACCAGCGCAGGCGATTGACGGTTTGCGATCATCTCCCCGAGATCAGTTGCGTCAGCATCTTCAAGGCCCTGTGCCTTCTGATCTTTGATCTCACCCGCACCGAGAATCTCCACGGCTACGCCGCCGGTCTCGCGCTCCGTGTTCAGGAGGCGGAACAGCGGAACATCAATGATCCCATCACGCGAAAGTCGCGCCTCACCCAGAATGACGAACCGCGCGCTGTGCTCGACGGGCTCCAGAAAGGTCACCACAAGTTCGCCATCTTTCATCTCCCAATCGGCCACCACCGCCCCCGAAACCTGATTGATCGTGACTTTTTCCGGCAGCGAGATGCGCACCTCGCGTGCCGCTCCCTGCACGATCTCGAAATTCGCCTCCGCATAAATCGAAGTCGAATCCTCCGCCAGGCTCGTGAGTTGCGTCAACGATCCGCGCAGCCGCAGCGGCAATTCGACGTGGTGATCTTCAGTCTTCTTGCGCCACGTGAAAGTCAGCGCCTCGTTTCCGCGCCCGTATGCCAGCCACTTCGTCTCGCCCGAGGTTTCCGATTTCTCCGAGAGCAATCCGCCACCCACGCGCAGGTCAACGCCCTGTCGCGGCAGTTCGACCGAAGCTCGTGTCACGCCCGACTCCGTCGAAGGAAGCGCCATGCTCTCGTCGCCGGCTGACGACGTGACCGGGACATCCACATCGAGCAGCAACACCGACCGCCCTGCGTGCGACAAAAGCGCCGTGAGATGCGTTCCGCCTTTTCCCTGCGGTCCCGGTACCAGCGACACTTGCTTGCCATCAAGCCGCGCTTCTCGCACCAACAACCCTGCCGGCACTGGCACTCGCACCCACCCGTCTTTCAAAACGTCAACGGTCAGGCTCGCGCGGCCGGCCGCCAGATCGCCGGCCACGTGCAGGTCATAATCCACGCGAGTCAGTGTCGCGTCCGTTGGAGGCGGTTCCGGATCATGCTCCACCGGATAAGCCTTCGCCTTCAGCACGCGATACTCCTCGACCGGAATTACCACCCACCCCGAAAGGTGGGATATGTCAGGCGGTTTTTCTTGGGCTTCGGCCGCGGCTCCCCAACAAACAGAGGCCGCGACCAGGCAGAGAAAAAACTGTCTCAGAGCAAATTGTCTGAGTTGCGAAACTACGGCGCGATTCGAAGTTTTCATGATTCAAGCCTCGCTGCAACTAATCTGAGGATGCGCATCTTTCTCTTGGGGATGTTTCGGGGAGGGCGTTCATTCCCAGTAAGAATGCTCCCCCACCAGAAAATTGCAGGGAATTTAGGTCGTGGTTACCGCGAGGTTACCAGCGCCAAAGGGCGTCGCGTGGGCACTCTGCTGTACCATAGCAAGTCGCGAATGTGCACCATAACCCCGCAGCTTTTCGCGCAGCGACGGCATTCATTAGCCCGCCACGTAAGTGGCGGGTGAAGCGGGAAACGGAAATCAGTCCCGTAGGGACGGCACCAGTCCGAACTTCGGAGGTCCTTTGCCCTTCACCACCGAAAAATCGAAGCAGCTTTACGAGCGCACGCTTGGCGTCCTGATCGAGGCCAGCAGTTCCTCTTCCCGCGGCCCCGTCACTTTCGGCAAACATCCGATCTTTATGGACCGCGCCCGCGGCTCGCGCATCTTCGACGTCGACGGCAACGAATACATCGACTGGATGATGGCGTTCGGCGCCTTGCCCCTCGGCCACGCGCATCCGGAGATTGTCGAAGCAATCACCGAAGCCGCCACCACCGGAGCCCACTTCGCCACCGCGACGCCCGTCGAATTAGAAGTTGCGGAGATGCTGCAGAAAATTGTTCCCAACGCCGAGCGCGTGCGCTTTGCGAACACAGGCACCGAAGCTATGATGGCGGCAATTCGCCTGGCCCGCGGCGTAACCGGACGCCCCAAGCTTCTCAAGTTCGAAGGCCACTATCACGGATGGCACGACGATCTGCTCGTGAGTTCCAATGTCTTGCCGCCCGCCACTCTCGGGTTGCGCACCGACCCCGTCAAGGTTCCCGATAGTTCCGGACTCAATCGCACTGCTCTCGACGACACGATCGTTGTCCCGTGGAATGATCTCGACCTGCTGCAGCGCGCGGTAGAAAATCATCCCGGTCAGATCGCCGCCATCATCACCGAAGGCATCATGGCAAACATGGGAGTGATTCCCCCCGCCGACGGATACTTGCAAGGCCTGCAGAAACTCGCGAAGGCCAACGGAATTCTCTTCATCCTCGACGAAACCGTCACGGGATTCCGTATTGCTCCCGGCGGTTGCCAGGAACATTACAAGCTGTCGCCCGACCTCGTGACATTCGGCAAAGCGCTGGGCTGCGGCCTCCCGGTTGCTGCCCTGGTCGGCCGCGCCGAAGTGATGGACGCGCTGCAATGGGGAGGCGTTCTGCACTACGGCACGCACAACGGATCGCGCATCGGAATGCACGCCGCTCGTGCCAACCTGCGCGTGCTCACCCGCGACAACAACGCCTCATTCCGACACACATGGAGGATTGCTGATCGTCTGCGCAAGGGCCTCTCCGACGTATTTCAGAAGAAAGGGAAGAAGGTGATAATTCAAAACGTCGGCCCCATGTTTCAACTGATGTTTACCGACCGCCCCGTAATTCGCGACTACCGCGACTTTTGCCAATATGTCGACCGCGCCGCCTTCCAGAAATTTGTGCTGTCGCTGTTTCAATTCGGCGTGTACGCGTCGCCGTCTGCAGCACTGCACTCAATCGTGACGCTGGCTCACACTGACCAAGATGTTGACCAGACACTCGAGGCCGCGGCAAAAGCCCTGGAAGAAAATGGCTCGTGAGCGCACGCGATCTTCTTAGCGCCCTTAGCGGCTTTTCTTAGCGAACTTAGTGGTTAAAAGCTCTTTGATGTTAGCGGCAACAACCGAAGATGCAATCCATGACAATCGCCCAACGCGCCAACCAGCTTTTATCTCTCGAAGGCAAGGTCGCCATGGTTACCGGCGCCGCCTCCGGCATCGGACGCGGCATCGCGCATCGCCTCGGCGAAATGGGAGCCTTCGTCGCCGTCCTCGACGTCGACGAGACAAAAGGCCTTGCAGCCACCGCTGAAATCGGAGGTGGGAAGGCTGAATTCCTGAAGTGCGATGTCCGCAGCGCCGCCGATTGCCATCGCGCAGTCGAAGCGGTGATAGAAAAACAGAACAAGATCGACATCCTGGTCAACTGCGCCGGCATTGCAATCCGCAAAGACGTCGTCGAACTCACGGAAACCGAATGGGATCTCGCCCTCGACGTCACCCTAAAAAGCATCTACCTGCTCTCGCACGAAGTCGTGCCCCACATGATTCGCGCTGGCGGAGGCAGCATCATCAACATCGGCTCCGGATGGTCGCTGAAAGGTGGCCCTGGCGCCGCCTCCTATTGCGCCGCGAAAGGTGGAACCGTGAACCTCACGCGCGCCATGGCGATTGACCACGGCAAACACAACATCCGCGTGAACTGCATCTGCCCCGGCGACGTGGATACGCCAATGCTACACAGCGAATGCGCCCAACTCGGCGAAAGCAAAGAAGCCTTCATGCGCGAAGCCGCCAACCGCCCCTTGGCAAGAGTCGGCACTCCCGACGACATCGCTAATGCCGTCCTGTTCCTCGCCAGTCCAATGTCGAGTTGGATCACTGGTGCAGCCCTAGTTGTAGACGGAGGAGGTTTGGCATAGCAGCGATTGAGCGCTATAGACCTGCCAATGCTAACTACGGCGCCCGCCTTCGCAATCTGCGACGCGTATAAAAGATGAATAAACCTACAGTCCCGATCCCGAATAGGAGTAAAGGGACGGGCCCTAGACTGGCGGTGCCCAGCTCGTGGAAGTCTGTCAGTGCGTTTTTGTTCGGATTCTCGCGGTCGTAGTAAACCATCACTGTGTCGCCGATGGCAAGCTCACGGCCTTTAGGACCCTCCCAGCCCGTGTAGGATCTGCTCTCCACGTCAAACTTGTATCCGTATTGATTGTGATTAGCAGGGTCGTGCGCAGTGACAACGCCAGAAGTCGTTTGTTGCCTTGAAGCGATCTGACCATCGGTCCGCCACTCATTGATCCTAAGAACTAAGCCCACGGTCCACGGCAATGCGATTAGCAGACTCCACCATGAAGGATGACTCCAATCCCGGGCGCTTCTCGCGATTTTGCCGTCAATCACTGGCCCGAGTGTCATGGTGTCTATAGCGAATTGCAGGAAATCAAGATAGCGCACGGCAACTGGCGTAAACAGGCATCAGCACTGACCGTGCCGCGTTCGAAAAGTTGCTGACTTCACCCCTCCCGCCGCTGCCGCGCCGCCTCATACAGCACAATGCTCCCTGCCACGCCAGCGTTGAGCGATTCCACCTGCGCCGTGTGCGGGATCGCGATTAGCTCATCGACTTGCGCCATGAGACCGCGCGGAAGTCCCGCCCCCTCACTCCCAATGAAAATCGCCGAAGGCCCCGTCAGCCGAGCCTGGTCCAGCGGCGTTCCCTTGTGCGAAGACGTCGCAATCAAGCGCACATGCTGTGCGCGAAGCTTCGCAGAAATTTCTTCCAGTCCGCCCGCCGCTTTCGCCACGATCACCGGCAATCGAAACATCGATCCCGCAGAGGCCCGAATTACCTTCGAATTAAACGGACTCACCGTCCCCTCGCCCAGCACCACGCCCGCACTCCCAAACGCTTCAGCCGAGCGCAGGATGGTTCCCAAATTGCCCGGATCCTGCAGTCCCACAACCACCATCACAGGACCAACCTGCAGCCGCTCCAACACGTCAGCGACAGAAAATTCTTTAACCCGCACCAGCGCCGCCACGCCCTGCGGCGTCTCGCTCGGAACCGTGCTGTCGAACAAGCTATCGGGAAGCAGCAATGTGTCCACATTGGCCCCGATCTGCGGCAGCAGCCGTTCCGCCATGTTCTGCGCCGATTCCTTGAAGAACACCGCCCGAAAGCGTAACCCACTGCGTATCGCTTCTTCCACAATTCTTAGCCCTTCGACGGCGCAGCTTCCGTCTTCGGTCCGCTCGGCGCGCGCAAAAGCCTGCCGCAATTCCTTCACCAGGCCGTTGTGACGGCCCTCAATTCTGCGAAGCCGGTGCTGCGCGCTGGGTGCGGTTTCTGAACTTCGGGTCATCGGTGGTTTATGCTTTCACTGACATGGGGTTGACAGCATGATACGCTGACCCCTCATCTTCCTGCGATTTGCCGTATCATGGTAGGTTTCACAGTCTAAATAAATCAGCTTCTGCAGTCATGAGAGAAGGGAGCGCCGTGCGCGCCGAGATTGTAAAAATCCATAGCGAGAATCCTGAAGTATCCCTGGTGAAGTACGCTGCCGATCAAATCCGTTCCGGGGAAGTGCTGGGCATGCCTACCGACACGTTCTACGGACTGGCTGCTGATCCCTTCAATCTGCGCGCGGTCGATCGCGTCTACGACATCAAGACCCGCTCGCGCCACAAGCCGCTCTCCCTGCTGATCGAGAGCACCGATCAAGCTGAGGAACTGGCCAAGGATCTCACCGATGAGTTCTATGCCCTTGCGCGGAAGTTCTGGCCCGGCCCGCTGACCATCATCGTGAAAGCGGGCTCGCGCCTGCCCCTCAAAGTGACGGCCAACACCGGCAACGTCGCGCTGCGTGTTCCCAACGCCAGGATTCCCCTTGCCGTCGTGACCGCCGCAGCCATCCCGATCACAGCGACTTCCGCCAATCTTAGCGGAGCATCGGAATGCACCAGCGCCGAGCAGGTCCGCGACCAACTGCAAGGCCGCATCAACATCATCGTCGACGGTGGCTCATCTCCACGCGATGTGGCCTCCACCATTATTGATCTCAGTGACGAAACCGGGAACTGGCGCATCATCCGTGTAGGCGCAATTCCCGCCGAGGAGATTTCGAACTTCCTGGAACAAGAAGGATGACCGCCTCGAGGATGACCGCCCTAGGATGACCGACGCAGCCCCCAACCAGCATCGCACTTCACGCTGGTGGCTTCGTCTGCCGATTCTCGCAGCCGCGCTCGTCGCAGCGTTTCTGATCGTCACTGCCGCCCGCGTGGTCCGCACCGCATCTCTCCAGGAAATTCATCCGGCCGATGCCATCGTTGTCTTCGGCGCGGCAGAATACTCCGGTCGTCCCTCACCCGTACTTCGCGCTAGATTGGACCACGCCTTCGAATTGTATGAGCAGCATGTTGCTCCTGTCGTGATAACCACCGGAGGCGCGGCATCCGATCCGACCTTCAGCGAAGGCGGAGTCGGTGAGGCTCACCTGCACAAGCGGGGCATTCCAGAAAATGCGTTGATTGCCGAGACCCAGGGCTCTGACACCGCTCAATCCGCGGAGCGCGTCGCCGTCATCATGCGCGCCAACGGCCTGCATAGTTGCGTGGCCGTCAGCGATGCCTACCACGTCTTCCGCATTCGCAAACTGCTCGAGCACGAAGGCATCGGCCCCGTCTACGTCGCGCCTCGCCCCGATTCACGGCCCCGCAGCCTCGTGCAACGCGTGGTTGCCGCCTTTCGTGAAGCGACAAGCTATTTGCTGTGGAAGATTGGAATGACCTAGAAACGCGTCCCCTTCGGACCCTTCATCCGACAAGGCCGCCAATCCCGTGCACCGATGTGATCTCGTAGTGCGCTGCCTTGGCGTCATATCTCGACAAATGCTGACGCCGTTCTTCTGGGATCACAGCCGTTTCATAATCCGCTCCAGCCACAGCCCGAATCGAGTCGATCGAATCCCAGAGCAGGATCGTGATGAACTCGACCTCCGCGCCCATCTCTCTGCGGAGCAGATAGCTGCCCCTGTACCCCTTCACCTTGCTGATGCCAGGAAGAAGTTCAGGCTTCAGCATTACCTCATATGCGTCCGCATGGTCAGGCTTCGTATACCCGTGCCAAACTCGAGCGATCATCGCGTGTCCTCTTTGAATAATTTCCGACTGGACTCACCACACCATCCGTTTGCGGAGTTCCGTGATGTGCGCCACATGATGCCGTCCGTGCCACGCATAAAGCGCCAGCGTCTTCTCAAGCGTCATCGGACCAAGATCAGGATGGCGAAACGTCCGCTTCCACTCCTCCGCACTCAAAGACCGCAGCAGCCGCATCCAGCGATCATGCAGCGAATCCAGCATGGTCAGCGAGACCTCAATCGGCGTCGCCTTCGTGTCTGCAAGTTCCGCCCATCGATCCTCCGCATACGTCTTGATCGTGGGTTCATCTTCGGTGAGCGCCAGTTTGAACCGCACATACGAATTCAAATGGCTGTCCGGCACGTGATGCACAACCTGCCGCACCGTCCAGCCCTCCGGACGATAAGGCGTGTCGAGTTGCTTTTCAGAAAGTCCCGCAACCGCCGCCCGCAGCTTCGCCGGTGTCTGCTCGACGTCGTCAAGGAACGCCTTTTTCTGATCGTTACTCAGAGGACCTTCGTAGTGAAACTTCCCAATCGGAAAGCGCGCATCGGTCATTACTTGTCTCCAAAGAAAAAATGAGCTCAACCTTCAGATGAGCTGCTCTGCCGAAGGTTCCAAAAACTTCCTTTGCGCCTCACCAGCGCGCTGCGGTGCACTCCCTGCGGCCTTCCCCCAAGGCCTGCCACCTGCTCCGGTTCCCACGATTTTCAATCTGCCGCTACCCGTGTTTCTCTAGGAGGAAACATCTATGCAATGTCCTGCTCTCTCGTTTGTCTTCATACGGCACGACCTACGCCGACGGCGCGACCTGCAGATTAAGCCAAGGACACTGTGGCTCCATCTTTAGCTGGCTCCGCCCTCCACCTCAGGGGGCCCGTGGACCGAGACGACCCTTAAGGACTTTTTTCGGCAACGATGGAGGCAATCCCGCCGCTCCCCTGCTGCTGCTGCACAACGGAACGCTCTACGGTACACAACCTTCGGTGGTCCCGGCAGCGGCAACGGAGTTGTCTTCCAGATCGCTCCGTAACCGGAGCTGCATCAACATCGGCTCCCGGTTGACAGTTCTGCCGGGGAGCCGGAAGCCTGGAAGCCGATCAGTAAACTACAACCCCTAGTGTCCACTCCCTAAGAACCCCCACCCCTCTAGCTTTGAATTTCGGTTCCTCGCGTCCCCAACACCCCACTCGACTGGTGCATCCAACATGCCTTCTAGGCTAAACTCTCTCTGCTGTGGGGTTTAGCCGTTCATTGCGAGGGAAACCATGCCTTCTTCGACCTGGTCGGGCCACTTAACCTTCGGACTCATCTCCATGCCCGTGCGTCTTTTTTCCGGTGCGCGCTCGAGCGGTATTTCTTTCAACATGCTGCATCGCACCGATAAGTCGCGCCTCAAGCAGCAGTACGTTTGTCAGGCGGATGGACAAGTCGTCGACCGCGCCGACATCGTGAAAGGCTACGAGTTTCGCAAAGACGAATACATCATCATCGAGCCCGACGAGATCAAGAAGATCGAGCCGCAGACCGCCAAGACCATGGAGATTCTCGAATTCGTCAAAGCGAGCGACGTCGATCCCGTCTACTTCGAATCCTCGTACTACATGATGCCGGAAGAAGCGGGCCGCCGCCCCTACGCGCTGCTCACCAAGGCGCTCGAAGAGAGCGAATACGTCGCCATCGCCAAGATCACCATGCACAACCGCGAGTACACTGTGTTTCTGCGTCCGCACGAAGGCGGCATGATGCTGCACACCATGTACTACGCCGAGGAAGTAAAAAAAGTGGAAGGCTTCGGCGCTCCCGATGTCGAGTTGAAAGATGCCGAAGTAAAAGTTGCGCACCAGTTGATCGAAGCCCTTGCCGACGAATGGGACCCGGAAAAATACAAAGACTCTTTCCAGGAAAATCTGAAGCAGCTGATCGAAACGAAACTCGAAGGCGGAGAAGTTGCCGCCGTCGAGAAGCCCAAGAAACTGGCTCCAGTCGTGGACCTGATGGCCGCGCTCAAACAGAGCCTCGCGCAAATGGAAGGCAAGAAAAAGCCCGCTGCCACGATCAAAGAAGAACCAGAAGCCGCGACAGCAAAATCGCGCCGAAGGTAACAACGGCTCCGGGCATCCGTCCTCCGCCATCACTGAGATAGCCCTGAACTGAGATAGGCTGAAAATCGGTCTCATAGACCCAGCAGACTGAAGGCTGCCTGTTCGCTCCCGGACATTGCCGGCCGTCGCTGGACACCTTCCTATTCCCTTGGTTCGACAGACCCGTTCTCTTGCCTTGCGTCATCAAGGGGTTAGCGCTTGCGCCAGATTGGTCAGAGCCTTGCTACCACAAGGATCAATCGACGGCGCCGTCACGCTGCACGCTAAGGAACTTCCGACGGAGGGCACACCTGAGATGAGCGGACTAGTGCAAGACGTTCATTACGCCTTACGGCAGTTGCGCAAGAGCCGTGGCTTCACGGTTGTCGCAGTTGCGATCCTGGCGCTTGGGATCGGGGCAAATACGGCGATTTTCTCGGCCGTCTATGACGTGCTACTCAGGCCCCTGCCATTCAAGGACGCCGAGCGACTGGTTTTCATCCGCAAGCAAAATCCTTCGCGCGGCTGGATTAATAATCCCATTTCGCCGGCGGAAATCCTCCAATGGCGCGAGCAGAGCGGCGCATTTGAAGAGATGGCTGCTTTTTCGGGCCGTTCTTGCGTGCTAACCGGGCCTGAAGCGGCAGAAGAAGACCCATGCCAAACCGTTTCCAGCAACTTGTTTTCGTTGCTGGGGGTCAAACCGCTGCGCGGTCGCACTTTTTTGAGCGATGAAGACAAGCCAGAAGGCGCACGGGTTGTGATTCTCAGCTATGGCCTCTGGCGAAGGCGCTTCGCGGCGAATGAAACCTTGATAGGCCACTCTATCGATATAAGCGGCACGAGCTACACCGTGGTCGGAGTAATGCCATTCAGCTTCTCCCGCCTATATGCCACGCCCGGCTATCCCTTACCGGAACTCTGGACTTCCGGCATCGCCCTCTCCCAACCTGATGCGTCCAACGACTATTTCGCTGTAGGACGCCTGAAGCTCGGAATCACGCTTCATCAGGCCGAAGTGCAGATGAACCAGGTTTCAACTCGGCTGGAGCGCGAGAATCCAGGTCTGGTCGGGTGGCGGGCCCAGCTCGAAAGTCTGCGCACAACACTCTCCGGAGGTACTCGCCCCGCGCTGCTGGTACTTATGGGAGCGGTCACTTTTGTCTTGCTCATCGCTTGCGCCAATCTGGCAAATCTACTCCTTGCACGGAACGCAACCAGGACGAATGAATTCGCGGTTCGCAGAGCCCTCGGAGCCCGTGAAGGGCGTCTCGTCCGTCAACTCCTGACTGAGAGTGTTCTCGTTTCTGTTACGGGCGGGATCTTTGGAGTGCTGATAGGCTCACTTGGCTGCAAAGCATTGGCCGCTTTCGCACCATCGTCCCTGTTGCAGTCTGCACCCGGACTCGCCCAGGGCGCCGCCGACCCGCGCGTCCTTGCTTTTTCGCTTTTCATGATGCTGGCCACCGGCGTGCTTTTCGGTGTTGCGCCCGCTTTTCACGGCGCCCACGTGGATGTGAATACCGCATTAAAAGATGAGGGCCGAACGTCTTCGCAGAGCCGCCGTGGCCGCGGGTTTCGTCGTGCGCTCGTAATCTCCGAAATTGCGCTGGCAATCGTGCTGCTGAGCGGCGCCGGACTCATGGTGAGAACACTGGCACTCCTCAGCGGTGTGAATCTCGGCCTCAACCCTGCCAATGTTCTTACGTTGCGCGTCCCATTTTCAGGGGAGCGTTACAGCAACCCGCAGGCCAGGGTCGAGTTTTGGAGCAAAGTAGTGGCCGATGTCCAAAACTTGCCCGGCGTCGTTTCCGTGAGCGTCTCTCGGGGTGTGCAGATCAATGATTGGTCGGGCCAATTTTTCGTCACCGCGGAGCAGCCGAATCCTGCGCCCGGGCACGTTCCCGATGCAAACTATGTCATCGCTGGCCCGGATTATTTCCGCGCTTTGCAGATGCCATTACTGAGCGGACGGACCTTCGATGAACACGACACCCAACCGGGCCAACAAGTCGTCATCATCAATGAGCACCTCGCGCGCCTGCACTGGCCGGGCGAGAATCCGTTGGGTAAGCAGTTGCGGGTTGGTCCACCAACCGCGCCTTGGCGCACCGTTGTTGGGGTCGTGGGAAACGTTCTAAGCCAAGGCGTTGAGTATGGTGCAAATCCAGAACTCTACATTCCCTATCAACAGTTCCCATGGCTGATAGATGGCCCGCACAATTTGCTCGTGCGTTCAGCGGCTGGCGTGAATTCTCAGAGTCTGGCGCATGCCGTAGTCGATCAGATTCATCGCGAGGATAGAGGGCTCGCAGTCGCCGATATTACGACGCTCGATCAGTTGGCTGCCGAACCTCTCGAAGAGCAGAAAATTGTGATGGCTCTACTGGTCGGGTTCGCAGGACTCGCGGCGCTTCTTTCCGCTTTAGGAATTTACAGCGTGCTTGCTTATTTGGTTTCCCGTCGTACGCACGAAATTGGCGTGCGTATGGCATTGGGAGCGCGCTCGGTGCACGTCTTCGGCATGGTTCTGAGCGAGGGAATACGCATGACCCTTGTCGGCGTCGTTGTTGGACTGCTGGCCGCATTGGCGCTAACGCGATTTATGGCTAGCTTGTTGTTCGGTGTCCGCCCGACAGATCCTCTGACACTTACAGGGGTGGCGTTGCTGCTTACCGCCTTTGCTCTGTTGGCCTGTTTCGTCCCAGCACGCCGCGCGGCGAAGGTCGACCCCATTGTGGCGCTGCGGTACGAGTGATCGCTCATAAATACCTGGACAGGTGTGTCCCGCCCACGCCTTACCCGCAGGCATCCCTGCCCGCGCGGCCGGCATCCTTCACTGAGAACTGAGAACTGGCCCTGCTCCCTAGCGCAGACGCACCGCAATCGTTACAATAATCAATTCTGTCAGAATCCTTTGAACCATGACTTCTCCTTCGGGGTGCCGATGAGTTTGCGACGTGTGAGTTGGGTAATAGCGATCGCGGTAGCGACTTTACTTGAGATTTCCTGCGGACAGACTTACCGCCCCGTCGTCATTCCCATCAACATCACTCCGCCCAACGGGTCCAACTTCCATGCCGTATTCGGCCTCAGTTCCAACGTTCCCTTCAACCCCGGCACTGTTCTCCAGATTGACGTCTCCGGAGACACCAACATCGGCGCCGCCGCCATGGGAGTTAATCCCACTCACGTCACCATGCTTCCCAGCCTTTCCAGAGTTGTCGTGGCTAGCGCGGGCAGCCTCTTCACCGGAGAATCCGATCTCGTTGCCATCGTGAGTCAGGCCACCGACAGTCAAGTTGCCACCGGCCTTGGCACACCGCAGACCGTCAGTCTCCCTCCTGGATCGCTCCCTGTTTTCGTGAACACTACCGAAAACACAGCTGTCTATGTCGCGAACTTTGGCACAAACTCCGTCTCGGCCATCAACACCAGTGCCGTGATCCGGCAGACCGTGCCCGTTGGAAATCAGCCGGTCGCGTTGGCCGAAACCACGGACGCCCGCAATCTCTATGTAGTGAATCAGGCCGACAACACAGTCATCGATCTGTTCCCTACGGACTTGTCGACCCTCTCCGTGATTCCAGTCGGAAATTCTCCGGTCTGGGCTGTGCCACGCGTGGATAGTCAGCGCCTCTACGTAGTTACGCAAGGCGACGGCAAACTATACACAATTCAAACCGCCTCAAACGCAGTCAGTGGGATTCAAGACGTCGGCGGCCCAGGCGCCAACTACGTTGTCTACGACAAAAGTCGCAATCGCGTCTACGTTACCAATCCGAACGCGGGCGCGCTCTACGTCTTCGACGGGACCACCGATCCGCCCAAGCCCGTATTGCCGCTCGGAAGCGCCACGCCCGCCGTCGTCATCCCTGCGCCGCCGCCGTGCGCCAGTGCGCCAACTTCGTGCAGCACCGTGGTTCCTGTGTCGGTTGCGGCCTTGCCCGATGGCAGCCGCTTCTACGTAGCGAGCTATGTCACGGGGACCGGATCAGCCTGCCTTGACCCGACCGTGACGTCTCCGACTTGCGTCATCCCGCAAGTCACCGTCTACGATGCAGCCACTCTCACGGTGAAGACGACGGTGTTCCCGTTGCTGCCCCCGGTGGCTGGCGTGCAGCCCTTTGCCATGCCGCCCGTCGCTTTCTGCGCGCCAATTATTCCGTATAATCCGACGAATTTGAATGCGCGCTTCCGCATGTTCGCGGCCGCTGCTGCCGACAGCACGCGCGTCTATGCCAGCATCTGCGACAGCGGCTCCATCGCCATTATCAACACCACCACGAGCACGGTTTCAAGCAGTACGAACAACACACCCGACACGCTTGTCACCGATCTGCTGGCTCCCTTCAGCGCCGGCCCGCCCCAACCCAACGGCGAACCTCTTCCCCAAAGCCCGGTCTTCCTGGTGACCGGACAATAGCGGATTAGGATTGTCTCGTTCCCGCGTTTGTCATTCCGATGCGCGGCCCTTTCGCGCGAGGAACCTGCTTTTAGTGGGGAGTGAGCTGCCGCCCGTTTTTAGGAAATTTTGTCATTCCGAAGCGCGGCATTATCGCGCGAGGAGCGTGTTGGTCAGCGAGATGGTCTAAACCTTGGCGTGAACTTCTTCTCGCGCAGCATAGTGCGAGTCCACATACTCGTCGAGAATTTCTATAAACTCTGCGACAATCCGGTCGCCTTTCAACGTCGTGAACAACCGTCCATCCACATACACCGGAGCCTTGGGCTCTTCAAATGTCCCTGGCAGCGATATGCCGATGTTCGCATGCTTTGACTCGCCGGGCCCGTTGACCACGCAGCCCATCACGGCCAGCTTCATCTCTTCCACTCCGACGTAGCGCCCCTTCCACCCGGGCATCTGCTCGCGCAAGTACGTCTGAATCTGCTCCGCCATTTCCTGGAAGAATGTACTCGTCGTGCGCCCGCAGCCCGGACACGCCGTAACCTGCGGCGTAAAGCTGCGAATCCCCATCGACTGCAAAATCTGTTGCGCCACCCGCACTTCTTCCGAGCGATCGCCGCCCGGCGCTGGAGTCAGTGACACGCGGATCGTATCCCCAATTCCTTCCTGCAGCACGACGCCCATCGCCGCGCTCGATGCGACCACGCCCTTCGCGCCCATGCCCGCCTCGGTCAAACCGAGATGCAGGGGATATTCGCATCGCGCTGCCAGCCGCCGGTAGACGTCAATCAAATCCTGCACTCCGCTGACCTTCGCACTCAAGATAATCTGATCCGCCCGCAGCCCAAACCGTTGCGCCAGTTCCGCTGAACTCAACGCGCTCACGACCATCGCTTCCATCGTGACTTCGCGCGCATCTTTAGGCTCCGCTAGCAGCGAATTCTCGTCCATCATGCGCGTCAATAAGGCCGAGTCGAGCGATCCCCAGTTCACGCCAATCCGCACCGGCTTCTGGTACTTCACCGCCACTTCAATCATCGTTCGGAAATTCGAGTCGCCCGTCTTCCCAATGCTGGCGTTCCCTGGATTGATCCGGTACTTCGCCAGATCGCGCGCACACTCCGGATACTTCGTCAGCAGCACATGCCCGTTGTAGTGGAAGTCGCCAATAATCGGGACGCGTACGCCCTGCTTGTCGAGTTGCTCGACGATGTGGGGCACGGCCGCGGCCGCAGCATCATTGTTCACGGTGACGCGCACCAGTTCCGATCCAGCGCGCGCGAGCGCCGCCACCTGCTGCACGGTCGAAGGAATATCCGCCGTGTCGGTGTTGGTCATGGATTGCACCACAACAGGTGCATCCGACCCTACGCGCACACCTCCAACCACGGCCGTTACGGTCTTTCTGCGTTGAATCGTTGCCATATGGGAACTTCTATTTTACCACGTAGAAACCGTGCTTCTGGGGCAGAACACCCCATTTCCCCTGATTCCACCGTCGATCGGCCCGGTGATAGCATCTCGGCATCATGAGCCCAATCTTCTTTCGCTTCAGCTTGCGTCAGCGCAAGAACATTCTCCTTGTCGGAGCCTTCCTGTCAGTTGCCATGGCGGTTCTCGCCCAAAGCAGCGCTCCAACTCGTCCACGCGCTTCCGACATCGGCCTGAAGGTGGGCATTCTCCCTGCAGGACAATTCGACGCCATCACCGATGTCGCTGGTGTCACAGTCGGCCACACAACCATCATCCGCGGTGACGACATCCGCACCGGAGTCACGGCCATCCTGCCGCACTCTGGCAATCTCTTCCGCGAGAAAGTTCCCGGCGCGATCTTCGTCGGCAATGGCTTCGGCAAACTCACCGGCACCACGCAGGTCGACGAACTCGGCAACATTGAAACTCCCATCCTCCTCACCAACACCACCAGCGTGCCGCAAGTCGCCGATGCTTTGACCGGATACATCCTGAACTTCCCCGGCAACGAGGATGTCCTCTCCGTCAATCCTGTCGTCGGCGAGACCAACGACGGATATCTGAACGACATTCGCGGCCGCCACGTCACGCCCGACGACGTTCTCGCCGCCATCAAGAACGCTAAGGGAGGCCCGGTCGAAGAGGGCGATGTCGGCGCGGGAACCGGAACGATCGCTTTCGGTTGGAAGGGAGGCATTGGCACTGCATCGCGCCGTCTTCCCCCTAGTCTCGGCGCCTACACCGTCGGCGTTCTGGTGCAGACTAACTTCGGCGGCGTGCTGACCATCGCGGGCGCTCCCGTCGGCCAGGAACTCGGCCAGTACTACCTGCGTAAGGAACTTCAACAAGAAGGCACCGCTCGCAATCTCGCCGACGGATCCTGCATGATCGTCGTCGCAACCGACGCGCCTCTCGATGCCCGCAACTTGAAACGCCTGGCAGCGCGCGCGTTGCTCGCTTTAGCTCGCACTGGCACCGCCGCTTCCAACGGCAGCGGAGACTATGCCATCTCGTTCTCCAGCGCCGCGCAGGTTCGCATCCACTCCACCGACAAAGCCCTCACCCAGCATGTCGAAGTCCTCACGAATGATTCGATCTCGCCCTTATTCCTCGCCGCTATCGAAGCCACCGAAGAGGCTGTCTACAACTCGATGCTCCGCGCTACCACGATGACCGGCCACGGCCACACCATCGAAGCCCTCCCGATCGACAAGACCACTCAAATCCTCAGAGAGTATGGAGCTATTAAATAAAGCCATCAAAACCGCTGCCGCTTGCTTTTGAGAACTTTGTCATTCCGTAGGCCGGCTTTTATCGCGCGAGGAAACTGCTTTTTCCTCCTCCAAGCACACTCTCCGCCTAGGGGAACGACAATCAGCACGCCGCGTATCGCAGAATGCACCACCTAGTCGCTTCCCACCCCTCCAGAGCCAAAGATGGGTTATTCTATTAACCATGGATCACCTAGAGGTTCTTCGCGAAAAGATCGGCCGTCTTCGGTCGGAAATTGCAGAGATTAAGGCACTGAACGACCTTTACCGCCTTGGCAATGGCAAGAGCACTGAGGCGCAGGTCGCTCACGGCCAGCGCCAGGAACGTCTGCAACAAATCCAGGAAGAGCTTCTCCAACTCGCGAGCCTTGGACGCAAAGTCCTCTCCATCGAAGAGCGCAAAGAAGAGCACCGTTCCCGCATGCATCTCGTAAAACAGGCCTCATAAATCTCAGCCGCTCCGCGTGATCCCTAACGCGGCCTTCCAATCACTTGATGCTAAGAAAAAAGCCGCCCAACAGCGGACGACTTAATCTTGCATCGTTGGTCCTCGTACACAACAGAAGCTAGTTCACCGTGAAGTTGGTTGTGCTCGACGCCATGCCTCCTTTGGTGGTCACTGCGATCTTGCCGGTGGTGGCGGTCGCCGGGACCGTCGCCGTGATTTGCGTATCGGAGTTCACGGTGAAGGTGGCAGAGACCTGGTTGAAGGTGACCTTCGTCGCCTGAGTCAGACCTGTGCCGGTAATCGTTACAACTGTTCCGACTGCTCCGCTGGGCGGACTGAAGCTCACGAGCGTCGGTGTAACTTTGAACTGCTTGGGAGCCGTCAAGGTCTTCGTCCCCGTGGTGACTGTGACGGTTCCAGTGAGCGCTCCAGCCGGAACGGTTGCCATGATAAAGGTGCCGCCGGTCAGTTGTTTCGTGATGACTGCTACCCCTCCAAACTTCACCACCGATGCTGAAGTGAACCCCTGGCCCAGAATGCCGACTTTGGCTCCTTCCTTGCCGCTGATGGAGACCAATGAAATGAAAGGACTGTAGGTGGTGCTCAGACTGTAGAACGTTCCGGCGCTCACAGGGCCGCCCTGTTCGGTGGTGCTGTAGAACGTGCCATTGGTGGAAAGCAAGAGTGGCGCAAAGGGCTGGATGCTGTTCGATTGACCCAGCGGATACAGATAAAGATTCGTGTACGCGCCCTTCGTGGTGATGTCGAACAATCCGGCCTGACCGCAGCCTCCGCCCGCGCAATCGGTCGCGGCGCCATACAAGAGGCCATCCGGACCTTGTGTTAACGGCAACCGCGGATAGGCGCCATGCGCCTGGTCCGGGAAACTGTAAAGGGTCGTCTTCACTCCTGCGGCGGTGAGTTTAAACACGGTGCCGTAGTTAGCTGTACCCCCTGCTTCCGTGGTTCCGTAGTAGTTGCCGTCGGAGCCCTGGATCAGGTTGGTGTAGGGATTCAGGCCGTCGGTGCCGCCCTGGAACGCATAAACCAGCGTCTCCTTCCCTGCGGTCGAGATCTTGAAAGCTCCACCACTGCTGATAATCCAGCCGTTTCCCAGGCCCCAGAGGTTTCCATCACTGCCTTGAATAAGGCCCAAGGGCAATGCGGTGTCGGTCGGAGGACCCTGGAAGCTATAGATCTGGGTGTAAACGCCCGCCATCGTCATCTTGTAAACGGTGCCGTATCCGATTGCCCCGCAGAAGCTTGTGGTTCCGTAAAAATTTCCGTCGGTAGCCTGGATCGGCGGCGCCAGCGGGTGACATCCATCCGTAGTCCCTCCGAGGAAGGTGTGCATCAGGGCCAAAGTCCCGGTGGGCGTGACTTTGATCAACGTACCGTTGTTCGTGGGGTCGCTGTAACAGGTGCCGTAGAAGTTGCCATCGGTGCCGAGCACCAGCCCATTGCAATTCGTCCCTTCGTTCGACGCCAAGGCGTGCAGGGGTGTCTCCACTCCGGTGGCGCTTATTTTGTAAACGACGCCCTGGCAGCAACCGTCGCCCGATGAGGAAATTCCGTAGAAGTTTCCGTCCCGTCCCTGCGCCATGTTGGCCTGCGGAAGAGTGGGCTGGGAGTTGTCGCTGCTGCCGGTGAAGTTGAAGAGAGTGGAGACGGTTTGTGCCTGCGCGGGAACGGATCCCCCGAGGAACAGCGCGAGAAGCGTGAGCGTGGTAAGCGCGAAGGCAGCGGTGAAGAGTTTCGGTTTAGCTGTGCGGTGCTGCGACATCATGGAATATCTCCTTGGGAGTCAGGTTGTCGTGCGTCAGGGGATGTTTGGGAAATGCTCCGAGGTTCTGGATCCGCCTACGGTGCGCCGGATAAAGACCGCGAATGCACGCTGACTGTCGTCCAATTGAAGGTTGCGGTCAATGGTCTAAGGCTCACCCGTTCTTGACCAGTCGCTCACGCCATAAGCGCCCTATTACCATACAGTTGCGAGAAGTTCGTGCATAACGCAGAGGGGCTCTGACGGGCAAAAAACGATTCACTTCGCGCAGGCGATCGGAATGGTAAAATGTGGCGCCCCCAACAATCACTGTTTATGGGATCCCCACAGCTAACGCCGGGAAAGGTTCGCTTCGGTGTATTTGAGGCCGACCTGCGCGCGGGCGAACTTCGCAAGAACGGCGTCAAGGTACGGATCCAGGAGATGCCGCTCCGCGCCCTTACGGTTCTTCTCAGCCGTCCCGGGGAGGTCATCAACCGCGAAGAGCTTCGCCAAGCGCTGTGGCCGGAAGGAGTGTTTGTAGATTTTGACCAAGGCATCAGCAGCGCGATTCGACGCCTGCGCGACGCGCTGGGAGAATCTGCCGACAACCCTATCTTCATCGAGACCGTCGAGCGACGCGGCTACCGCTGGATCGCGCCCGTTCATCTCGACGCTGCGGCGCGAGCGCACGCAGATGGTAAGCAAGAAGATGACAAGCAACTTGACGACGAGCAAACCGTGGTCGCCGACGCTTCCCGGACGCCACACTCGTTTCCATGGCGGAGTTTGATTTTTGTTTTCCCTGTCCTCGCTCTCTTATTCGCCGCCTGGATCTTCCGTCCCGGCTATCGAGACGCCAAGGCGGGAGTGAAATCCCGGCCGGGAGCGTCAGGCAGCAGCCTTCATCACGCCGCCAATCGCGAGGCCGAGGATTATTACCTGAAAGGGCGCTTCTACTGGAACAAGCGCACGCCTGAAAGTCTGAACCAGGCGGTCGACTCTTTCACCCAGGCCATTGTGAACGACCCGAATTACTCGGACGCGTATGTCGGTCTCGCCGACTGCTACAACCTGCTGCGCGAGTACACCATGATGCCTGCCACCGAAGCCTATCCGCGCGCGCTGGCCGCGGCGACGAAGGCGGTGGAACTCAATGACCGTTCCTCCGCAGCCCACGCGTCGCTGGCGTTTGTCTCATTTTACGGGATGTGGGACTCGGGCACGGCCGACGAGGAATTTCGCCGTGCCATCGATCTCGATCCCAACAATGCGAACGCTCATCACTGGTATGCGACTTACTTGCAGGCCGTCCGCCGTTTCGATGAATCGCTGAAAGAAATTGACCGCGCCCAGGCGCTCGATCCGAATTCGTCTTCGATCCTGGCGGATAAGGGCAGGCTTTTATGGATGGCGGGCCAGCGCGAGGAAGCGCTGCGGATTTTGCGTCAGATGGAAGAATCCGATCCAGCTTCTGTTTCTCCGCACCGTTACTTGAAATTCGCTGACATCGAAATGGGAGACTACCCTGGATACCTGGCGGAAATGAAAAAGGAAGCTCCCTTGCTGCACAGTCCGTCTCTTGTGGCCATCGCTGAGGCTGCGGAAAAAGGCTTCGCCGCCCATGGTGCCAGAGGAATGTTCGAAGGCGAGCTCGAGCAGGAGAAGAAGGCCTACAGCGAGGGAAAACTTTCACCCTACTGGGTCGCTGAAACGTATTCGCGGATGGGAAATACAGAGGAAGCGCTCAGGCACCTGCAAGCCTGCTACGACCGGCGATCCGACGAAACGGTCAACATAGGCGTTGACCCCGCCTTCAATAATCTGCATGCCCTCCCAGCTTTCCAACAATTGCTGGCCAAAGCTGGGCTGCCTCCGGTGAAGTGAACGGCAAAGGTCGCACAAATTTTGATCGCCATGGATCGCTGTAGATCTATTCGTAGCGCAATGCTTCAATCGGATTGAGACGTGACGCCCGTATCGCTGGGATCATGCCGCTGACCAACCCGACCACCGTCAGGATAGCTGTTGACACCAACACGCTGGCTGGTGAGATTATGAGTCGAATGTCGCCCGCTTCTCCGTGCTGAGCCAGCGCACTGTAAAAGGTAAGTTTTCCTACCGAGAACGAAACAATGTAGGCGAGCACAATGCCTAACAGGCCGCCTACAAAGGTGATCGCCAGCGCCTCCGACAGGAACTGCACCAGCACATCAAAGCGGCGGGCACCCAATGCCTTCTCTACGCCGATCTCACGCGTGCGCTGAGTTACGCTCACCAGCATGATGTTCATGAGCCCCACGCCGCCGATGCCCAGAGTCAGAGTGCCAATAAAGGCGAGCAGCACCTGCAGAGCCATGCTAATGATGCCAAATTGCGAGAGTTGCTCCATCAGGCTGAAAACCATCAGAGCCCGCTTATCGTCGGGGCGGAAATTGTGTTGCGTTGCCAGCGTATTGCGAATGGACCGCTCGACCCCTTGATAGTCGTAGCCGAGAAAGTCGAGCCAGATCATGTCGATATAGTGCGTATCGCGGAAGTCGCTCAGGGTTGAGAACGGAATGTAGACGACCCGGTTGATACTGTTCTCGGAGCCTTCCTGCGGCCTCGGTTTAAGGACTCCGACCACCTCGTACGGAATACCGTTGATACGAATCTTCTCTCCGAGCGCGAAGCGGCCGGAGAAGAGTTTTTCTTTGGACTCCGAGCCCAGTACGCAAACGCGCGCACGCAGTTGAGTATCTTCGGCGCTGTAGAAACGACCGGCCTCGATCTGCAGATTCTGAATCTCTCGGATCGGAGGATTGCTGCCGCTGACATTCCACGTGTACGAACGTCCCTCATAGCTGACGGGAGCCTCGTAGAACGATTCCGGAGTAATCCGGGTCACTTGCGGAACATTGGTCACGACCCGATCGATGTCGTCCCTGGTCAAACGAATACTGGTACCGGCTTTGTTTCCTCCGGCCTGCATTGACGTGCGACCGCCCGCAATGCCGATTGCCTGCATGCTGGCATAGGATCTGAATATGCTGACGATGGCGGTGGAGAATCCGGAGCCGTAGGCGAGCAACAGCACCACGGTGGCGATTCCCCAAGCCATGCCCAGCATCGTCATCGCAGTGCGCCGGCGGTTTTGCCGGAGTGCGCGGTAGGATTCTGAGAACACGTCTTTGGCCAGAATCATGTTTACTCCCGACGGCCGTTACTCCTGACGAAGCGCCTCAACCGGTGTGAGCAACGCTGCTCGCCGCGCGGGATACAATCCGGCGACAATGCCGGCTGCGGCCAGACTTGTCGCGGCAAGCGCTGCGGTCGCAGGATAGATGTGAGGCAGTTCGAATCCGGGGATCGGCGGTACAAGCCCGAAAAGTCTGGTGGCGCCGTAAGCCGCGCCCACTCCAATCGCACCGCTGATTGCCGTCAGCATCAGCCCTTCCAGGAAGAACTGAAACAGGATGCTCGCTCTGGTGGCGCCCAGTGCTTTGCGCAAACCGATCTCGCGCGTACGCTCCGCAACCGACACCAGCATGATGTTCACCACTCCCATGGCTCCCAGAGCCAGCGTCACCAAACCGACAGCTCCTAGGAACAGATCCATGGCATCGGAAATTCTGCCGACCATCTCGGCGGTGGAGATGGAATCCCAATCATCGAATGCGTCGGGCGTCTCCGGATCGAAGTTGTGATTTCTCGCGACAATGCTGCGTACGGATTTTTTGGCTTGCGCGTGCTGCTCGCGCGTAATCGGTTGGTAGGCGACGTACTTGATTGCCTCCGCGTTACCTTGCCCCTTCAGCGGGAAGTAGGTGGCCATGGTGGTGTAAGGCATGATCAGCCGCATGTTCTCGCCGTTGTTGTTGCCGTGGCCCGTCTTCTTAATGGTCCCAATTACCTGAAAGGGCACGCCATTGATGAGCAGCCTGCTACCCACTGCGGGGCGGCCGGGAAAGAGTATGCGGACGAATTCGTTGCCGATTACGCACACGTTGTTGCGCTGTTGTTCGTCAGTCCAATCCGGCCAGCGCCCCTGTTCAATCGGCTGGTAACGAATGTTCTGGAACTGCGGCTCAGATCCATCCACGTAGCCGTTGCTGCTGCCATACTCGCTCACCAGGCGAAGATCGCCGCGGTAGAGTATGGGCGCGGCATTCCGAACCCAGGGCGAATTGCGAATGTCGAGATAATCCTGGTAGTTCAGGTAGTACTGGCGAGACGAGAGTTGGCTGCCCCCAAGGGCCGGCACGCGGCCGTTGTATATCTGCATGAAGTCTTCGCCAAAACTTGCCAGCTCCCTCGCGGTGCCTGCGCGAAACCCCTCGCCTAATCCAACCAGGAGCAACAGCGAGCCAACCCCCCACGCAATGCCGAACATGGTGAGGAAGGAGCGCAGCTTATGCGCCCACATGGCACCGAGGACTCGTCCGAAGCTGTCGACAAATCGCCTCATAATAGAATTTACGAACCTCGGGCGAACAAGGTTCCAGTAGCCCAACGCCAGCGCGTCTTCCTATCAACTTTATGTGGGGGAGCCTCGGGTGTCTGTGATTCTGATCGCACGTCTGCATCCGTCGTCTAAACGCATGACGGAAATCTGACAATGCGGTTTTCGTTGGCAGCATCGACAGTTTCGCCAATGATTGGCCCTAAGAGTTGTTCCGGTTGGTAGCGGTAATACGTTGAACCTTCGTTGAGTGCGACCGTCATGGGTAAGATTGAAACGCGGCAGGGAACCGTTCCAGGAGTTTGATATGTTCTCGCTACCATCGGCAGGATGGAGTCGCCAAACCTAACCCCTAACTCCTTATTCCGCAATATTTTGCGTGTAAGTTGTTGCGAATCAAGATTTTAGCGCCGCGAGTCCCCGTCCAATCCCGATAACCATAACAGAATCAATAATTTACAGATCTCGATACCTACGATTTGTGCGGGGGGATATCTCCACCATTTGCCCTCCATTTCCGGATTTCGTAACGAATTGCTCTGTCCTTCCGACTCCGAATTTTTGGCGGTCTACCATTCTCGCGGGTTGTAAGATCGATCCATTCACACCTCTGGGCGAACGACGGGGCTGTAACGCGCGGCCCCGACTCCTCACTATTGTTTGTCTGAATTGGAGGTTCTTTCAATGAGTCCTCGCATCAAAGCTCCCAAAATCCAAAAAACACCTGTCGCCATCAACCGTGATGCTGCCGCCGCGCCTGCCTGGCCCAGCTTCAAGGGCAACGCTCAGGTCGTAGGAACCAGTCCGAGCGGCCGCGTCACCATCTATGTCGATGCCACGCTCGGCGCGCAAGCGCAGCAAAACGCGCAAGACCTGCTCAACGACGCCGATCGCGTCGTCAACTCCAACGACGCCATCTTCGGGACCACCGGGGGGCCCGTCAGCGTCATTGTCTTCGCGCTCAACAACGACACCGACGGCACCGGCGGTGCCGACCACATGGGCTGCGATTACTCCACCGGCAACGCGATCGAGGTGGATGCTTCCTATGGCAGCTCGCCCCGCGTCTCCGCTTTGTTCGAAGCAGAACTCAGCGAGTGCTCGATGAACGGGAATCTTTGCGGCCTCAGCACCGGAGAAGCTCTCTCGCGCTGGTGTGCCACGATCATTGGCAACAATGCTCTGGCGGATTTTGCCACGGCTCCAACCTGGCTGCAGGATGGTGAGCAGGACTTCGTCAACAATACGGACAATACTGACGGCAACCCTGACAGCACCGGTTGCGGGATGGCGTTCATCTCCTGGCTGATGAGTCAAGGCCAAGGCCTCGAGAAGATCGCGCCGGCGATGGTAGCGCTGGGCGACGCGGGAACGTTTGCCCAGCTCTACGCTATGCTCATGGCCGACGACGCCGGTAACGCGTGGCCGAAGTTCCAGAGCGCGATCCAGGCGCTTCCAAACGGCGTGACCAACGACGATCCATTCGGTGCCCTGCCCGCCAGCGTCAATAACATTGCGAAGGCGGCGAAGGCGCTCTCCGCAGTCGCGCGTCCACCAGCGGCGAAAGCAGCCATGGCGATGGGCGTTTGCCAACCCAAATCCAAGCGGCTGTTGCCTCCCAACAAGACGCAAAAGCGCCCCAGCAAGAGCGCATAAAACAACCAGGCCGGTCGCTGATCGCCAGCGCCGGCCTTTTCTAGCTTTAGAGCGAGCTGGATTACGGCATCTTGTCCGCGAGCCCCGGAATCGTCTTCAGCAAGTCGTTGTAGATCACCATCACAGCGAACAATACCAGGAAGACGAACGCAGCTTGGTAGACGCGTTCCTTGATGTTCATGCTGATGTCGCGCCGCATGAGGCCTTCGATCAGCAGGAACAGGATCACGCCGCCATCAAGAATCGGAATCGGCAGCAGGTTGAAGATGCCGAGGTTCAAGCTGATGGCTGCAGTCAATCCCATCAGTGGAGTCCAGCCTTTGCTGCGGGCAGCTTCGCCCGCGGCCTGTCCGATACGGATCGGCCCTTCCACCGAGCGCAACGAGATTTTCCGCTGCGCCATCTTCTTAACGAGTTCAAGAATGAGCAGCGCATTCTGCCGATTTTCCACTAGCGACTTGCTGAACGCGGCCGCGAAGGGCAGCGTCTTCACCTTCATCTGCTCGGTGCCAATGCCGACGCGATAGCGCTTCTCGAGAAGAATGGGCTGCAGCGTAAATGTTTTTTTCTCGCCATTGCGCAGCACAGTGAGATTGATTGGCTTGCCTTTCGTGACCGCCAGGCTCTCGATCATTTCTGCGAGCGCAGCCACCGGTTTACCGTCGAGCGCGACGATCTTGTCTCCTTCTTTCAACCCGGCCTTTGCGGCCGGCATATCGTCTTGCAAGTCGACGATGGTGACCGTGTCTTCTTTAGGCGCCCAGCCCGCGTATCCGATCTGATCGACACCCATCGCATCCGGGACTACGGTTTTTTCCAGCGTTTGGCCGTTTCGCTCCACAGCCAGCGACAGCGGCTGTCCGGGGCTCATAGCTTCTTTCAGCCGCACCTGCTCCCAAGTGGGATTCTGAATATCTTCCACGCGGGTGATGTGGTCGCCGATTTCTAGTCCGGCTCTGGCGGCCGGTGTGTCCTTCGCAACCCAGCCGATGTACGTGGGATCGTCGTATACCGCTGGATACTCGTAATGCACCATGTACACCGTGGTCAGCAGAACGACGGCCAGCAGGATGTTCATGGTCGGCCCGGCAATCGCAATCAGGAAGCGATGCCACCGCGAGTGCGACAGAAATTCGCGCGGATCGCCCGTGCGCTCATCCAGCGGATTCTCGCCGCTCATCTTGACGTAGCCGCCGAGCGGAATCGCATTGATCCGGTAGTCGGTCTCGCCCCTGCGGAAGCCGATCAGGCGCTTGCCAAAGCCGATGGCAAACTGCTCCACCCGCACCCCCAGCCACTTGGCCACGGCATAGTGGCCGAACTCGTGGATCAGGATCATGAAGCCGAGGACCGCAACCACCGCTATGAGGGAAGTCAAGAAGTCAGACATATTCGAGGTACGTACACTCCAACTGGTTAGATTCCTAAAAACATTAGATTCCAAAATCACGCGAAAGATGTTGCCCGGGGCCGCCCCGTCTCTTTTATTTCTCCCACCCGCTGTTGGGCTTGGCGGCGAGCTTCAGCGTCGGCTTCGAGCACCTTCCCAATAGACTCCAGCACCCCAGAATTTGTTGCGGTCAACACGTCTTCGATGATCCTGGGAATTTCGTCGAACCGTATACGGCCTTCCAAAAATGCCGCTACCGCCACTTCGTCGGCTGCGTTCAATGCCACAGTCTTTGCGCCGCCTGCCTCTGCCGCTTCATAAGCCAGACGTAAACAAGGGAATTTTTTCAGGTCCGGCGGGCTGAAGTCCAGATGACGCAAGTCACTCACCGCAAAGCGCATATCCGACTGAATCCGCTCCGGATATGTTAGGGCATACAGAATCGGGAGCCGCATATCCGTCACTGAGAACTGAGCAAGTATGCTGCCATCCACAAACTCCACCATCGAATGAATTGTGGACTGCGGGTGGACAATTACTTCCACTTTTGCGGGCGGCATGTGAAAAAGTCTGCATGCCTCAATGACCTCAAACCCTTTGTTCATCAAGGTCGCCGAGTCTATTGTGATGCGCCGTCCCATCTTCCACGTCGGATGATTCAGCGCCTGCTCCACGGTGATGGATGCGAACTCCGACTGCGGCGTGTTGCGAAACGGCCCTCCGGACGCTGTCAGCCAGACGCGATCCACCTCTTCCATGCGCCCGCCACGCATGCACTGGTGCACCGCGTTGTGCTCGCTGTCGATCGGCAACAGCGGAACGTTCTTTTTTCGAGCCTCGGCGGTGATCAACTCGCCGGCTGCGACGAGACATTCTTTATTCGCCAAGCCAAGAGTCTTGCCCGCGCGCACCGCCTCGTAAGTCGCTTCGAGTCCCGCCACGCCCACGATCGCGCTGACCACGAAATCTACTTCCCCATGCGTCGCAACCCGCACCGTGCCTGCCGCGCCGTGCACGACTTCGATCTCGCTGAGCCCCTCTTTCTTGAGTCGCGAACGCAGCGCGTTGGCATCGGCCTCGGCCGCCATCGAAATCACCCGAGGCTTCCATCGCTTCGCCTGCTCATATGCCGCTTCGAGATTGCGCCCGGCAGCCAGCGTCACAATCTGAAATCGGTCAGGATAGGACTCAGCCACGCTAAGCGTGCTGCGCCCAATGGAGCCCGTCGACCCGAGGATGGCGATGCGTTTCATAGATTCGATCTGCTACTTATTTCGTAAATGCTGGAGCGTATCGCTCAATCCAATCCCGCTGTTCCTGAGTCTCGGGAACGGGCATGCCGCGCGCCGCAGACGCCGCATCTACTGCCGCTCCGGGGCTCATACCGCTCTTGATCAGCAGGCAGGCAGCGATCAAACCTGTGCGCCCGATGCCTTGCCGACAGTGAATAAGAACATTCGTTCCCGCAGACAGGTCATGCGTGACATGGTCGAGCACATCCGCGAGCTTCGCTTCTGACCGAGGGACCTGCAAATCGGGAATCGGAAAAGACGAAAACTCCAGGCCTTGTTTTTGGAGTTCGCTGCTTTCGTTTCGAAGCCCAAGTTCCTGCTGTTCCTCTGGCATAAGCAACGATAGGACCGCCCCAATTCCGGCCCGCTTCCAATCGGCTACGTCGCTCTCTAGCCAGTCGTCCCCGCGAGGGCGCGCTGCCAGAGCCAGCTTGCCCTTCCTCGGGCCATTGAGCCAATAGAGTCTTGTCACTCTTGTTCCTTTACGATGACGTCTCTCGGGAGATCGTCGACAACCACCCCACGTCGGCGCAGAATGTAAATCGATGGTTTCCTTCCAGTATAGTTCCATCCGGCCGAGTTTTCCGGCAGTTCGGATCTCCGGGCAATAGGGAAGTTTGCAGGAATTCCGTCGAGAGACGGTCCATCTTCGCCAGTTTGCCTGCGTCGAGAGAACTATCGGGGTGTAGAGCCTTCAGGGGAGGTTTCGGCGGTGGATCAGCCATGTTTCCAAGCCTTCACTGCATCACGCGCCAAGCCGCATAGTACCATAGCACCGGAGCCGCGAAAAGCAGCGCATCAATGCGGTCGAGCATGCCGCCGTGGCCGGGAAGAATCGCGCCGGAATCCTTTACTCCCGCGCCGCGCTTGATCAGCGACTCGACCAGATCGCCGAGCTGCGCCGCGATGTTCAGCACGATCGTCAGCGCGATGACCGGCCCCATCGCCGGTTGCTCCAGCCCGAACATGCCGTTGGCGCGTGTGATCAGTCCGGCATTCAGCAACGTAGAGCTGATTCCTTCCGCATGACTGAAAAGCAGCCAGCCCACTACCACGCTGGCCACGACCGACGCCACCGCACCTTCCCATGTTTTTTTCGGACTGATGCGCGGCGCCATCAGGTGCCGTCCGATCGATTTGCCCACGAAGTAAGCGAAGATGTCTCCCGCCCAAACCACCAGCAGCAAGTACAGCAGGTAAAACGCGCCCGCCCACTGCTGGCGAAGTTGCACCAGCATCCCCATCGGAATCGCGATGTAGGTGAACGCGAAGACCGAAGCCGCCGCCGCCGGATACCCACTGCTCAAGTCTTCATTCCGCATCGCGCGTGTCAGGAAAATAAATGGCACGATGGCCGCGGCGAATCCCAGCATGACCAGGAATTTCCCTATCGAAAGAAGAGGTGCGTCGCCCGTGGCGCTGAACGCGAGCCACGCAAAGAAGAGTCCCGCGATGAGATGTGTCTGCCAGCCCATCGGTTTTACGCCGTAAGACTCTGTCAGCTTGAGAAATTCGTGGATGGTGACCAGCGCCACAATGCCGGCAACGACGGCCAGCACCGGTACCGGCGCGCGCAGGATCAGCGCCAGCACGATGGGAATCAGAACGACTGCAGTCGCGATGCGTTTTAGCAAGCGAACCATTTAACCACAGAGGCCACAGGGGATCACAGGGTAAGTCGGCTTCCCTGTGTTCTTCAGTGTCCTCGGTGGTTAAGGTTTTGGTGCGTGCCCGTCGCCGTTGAGCCCGCCGTAGCGCCGCTCGCGCTTCTGATATTCAGCGATCCCCTCGAGCAGTTGCAACCCGCGAAAATCCGGCCACAGCGTGGGGGTCACATAAATCTCGGCATAGGCCAGCTGCCACAGCAGGAAGTTACTAAGCCGCATCTCACCCGAGGTCCGCACCACCAGGTCCGGATCAGGCAGATGCTTCGTATAAAGATGTCGCGCCACCGTGTCTTCGTCAATCCGCAGATGATCGAGTCCGCCATTCTGCGACGCCGCATTGACCATGGAGCGGAACGCATCAACCAGTTCGCTGCGCGCGCTGTAGTTAAGCGCTAGCGTGAGCGTCATGCCGGAATTTTGCGCGGTGGCGTCGTGCGCCCAGTTCATACGCTCCTGCACATCGTCCGGCAGTTCGAACTGCCGCCCGATGTATTCCAGGCGAATATTGTTCTTGTTTAGCGTGGGCACTTCCGCCTTCAAGTACCGGCTCAGCAGGCGCATCAAAAAGTCCACTTCGCTCTTCGGACGCTTCTTCCAATTCTCTTCCGAGAAGGCGTAAAGCGTGAGCGCGGGGATGTGAATGCGCGCTGCGGTCTCAACGGTCGAGCGCACGGCGGCGACCCCGGCGCGGTGTCCGGCGACGCGCGGCATGTGGCGTCGCTTGGCCCAGCGCCCGTTGCCGTCCATGATGATGGCGATGTGTCTCGGGAGCTTTGCCGGATCCAGATGCCGGTAGACTTCCGTCTCCTTGCGATCGAGCCCCGCGGGTACTTTGTCGTGCAAAGTGGTCATACGATCTGAGGCTAACACAGCAGGGAAGGGGCGTGCAATGACGGGAAGGGTATCGCCAGGGTACTTCCGTACAAAAGTGGGAATGGCGGCCTCGACACGTTGCCGCCGTTAGCGGAGGTTCAAGTCAGCGTAGTGGGCGAAGCCGGAGACTGCCACCTGGTCGTTGCCGGGAATATAGAAGCCAAACTTGCCCAGGCTGAGATTGGCCCCGGGCTGCGTCCAGCGATCGAGGACCGTCCAACTGTCCCCGTGCCCGATCTGGTGAACGATCTCGGTCGGGCTTACGCGGATGTGGAGCACCCGGAAACTCTTCTTGTCGCCTTTATCGGGAACGATGATTTCGTCGGACTTTTTCCCGTTGCGAATGACGCTGCGGTAGAAGTTGTTTTCGTCCATTTGAAAGAGGACGTAATTCTTGGGGTCGGTGTAGTTAAACACCCATTGCAGGAGATGACCCTTGGTGACCATCGCGGAAAAAGCAAAGCTGCCGGAGGTTGGAACGACTCCGAACAGGACGAAGTCCCCGCCTTGGCGGATGAAAGCATATTTCTCATGCTTCCAGGCGCCTGCATCAACCCACTTCGACATACCGTTCGGGGCGAGAGACAAATCCAGAGTCTTGGATTGACCCGCGACGACTTCGAGCGTGGACGAGCGCGTGAACCTCTCGGCGGTTCGCGCGGTAAGAGTGTAAGTACCGGGGGCAAGATTCAGCGGGACACCACTGCTTACCATTGTCGGTAGCGCACCTGTTTTCGCAATTGCAACTTTGGCGTCGGCGGGCGTGAAGGTAATTCTCAATTCGGCGGGACCGGCTTCCAGTACGGTATCCGCAGGAGCGAGAGATATGGCTCCGCCCGCAACAAAGTGTTTCTTGAACTGCCGGGGCTTGAATCTCTCTCTGCGCAGCTCAACCGTATGGTCTCCGGGATTGACACTGGAGACGGAGAGCGTGCCATCGGCTTGAACTGTACCGACGGGACTCTGATCGACGAGAACCGTAGTTCCGGGAGCGCCGCCCTGTATGGTCAGTGAGGCCAGCCGAGGCTGCGGTTGGACGTTAGGTTGGAGATTGAATACAAGCCTTGCCTGTTCGCCCCCGCGAATACGGATCTTCTGCTGGGGAGAATCCTGAAAGCCGCTCTTCGAGACTTGTACAACGTAGTCCTTGAGTTCGAGATTCGGCAGGCGCAACTGCCCGCCCTGCGTGAGTTGCCCTTGAAGTTTTCCGTTGATAAAAACTTTTGCTTTGTCTTGACCGGCGACGATAACGAGGGTGCCCAGGTTGTGACCGGACTCGACGGCTGGGCTCGGTGTGGGTGCCGCTTCGGTGGAGGGCTCATCAACGGGTGCGGCTTTTTCGACAGTGTCGGACGAAGGCTGTGGAGCCGGTGCAGAGGGCTTTGGGATTGATGGTTCTGGAGTCGATTGTGCTGGAGCCGCGACCGTGGAAGCGGAGACGGCGGGTGCCGCCACGCTGGGAGCAGCCGCGGACGTCGTCGCTACGGGCGGAGCATCGTGCTTTCGCGTGAAGAAGAAGATCGCTGCGGCAATGATTACCACTGCGGCGCAGCCGACGATCAGCGGTGTCGAGTTCGACCTCGGCTCCTCGATTGGCCGGAATGATGGAGCTTTGATTTTGGCTGCTGGCGCCGCAGGTTCGGCTGCGGGAACGGTGACGGCCGGAGATGGGGCCGGTTGCGGCTCTGGTGCAGCCTCGGGAACTCTGCTCGGCGGCGCAATGGCGGGCGCAACTTTGCCCACCGGAACAGCCGCGATCGGAGGGGTTGTGGTTGGCGCAATTTTGGCCGGAGCAATCTTGGTCGATCCTTTGCTCGGCCGAACAGTACCACTCGTGCCCCTTCCCGCTGGAAGTGGTTTAGGCGCAAACGGAATGGTCGCAGCGAGTGAAGCGTCCGGAACCCTCGGGACCGCAGCTTGAGAAACAACAGTCGCCCCTTCGCTCGCCGCTGCCGCTGCACTCTTCTGGCGGACTCCCGCCTGTCCCAGGCGCAGCAGAAGGGCATTGGCGACGGATAAGATTTCTCCATCCGTCGAATACTGAACGGTCACTGCTTTTATGCGCTCGGCCAGTGCCTGCTTTGCGGCAGCGTCCGCAGCCGCGTCGACTTCGCTCGCAGTGCGCCGCAGGTCCTCCAAATCGCGGCGGCGGGCCTGGCGGCGCTCAGCGCCGAGGTCGCGCTGGATTGCGTCCTGAATCTGCAGCAACCTGGATTCGTGGGGATAAATGGCGAATCCCTCTGCGATCTGGGACAAGGCTGCGGACAGATTGCCGGAGGACTGCAGCTTGCGCGTTTGCGAAACCCATTCGTCGACCGAGGCTGCCATTTTCCGGCTGAGGATCAGGCCCTCAATCGTCTTGGCCGTGGGATGCACCGGGTTCAAGGCGAGCGCCTCGTTGGCCAGCGTCTCGGCCTCCCACCAATCGGTTTCTACAATGGACTGAGCGTGCTCGACCAGCGCGTTGGCCAAAATCGCCCGCGAAAGAGAATTGGTTTTGTCGAGCCCGTAGGCCTCGCGCAACAACTGAAGCGCCTTCGCGGACTTCTGCTGCGCGAACAGTTCCTGACTCTCAGTGATAAGACGGTCGGCTTCGGCTTTGCGGCTAACGCCAGCTTGGGCGAGCTTTTCCAGTTCGGACAGCTCCGCATCGTTGGGGAATTCATCGACCGCGCCTCGCAACAACTCCACGGCGCGAGCGTAGTCGCCCGAAGACAGACACATATTGACCCGCACGACGAGTCGCGTTTTCGATTCGGTGCGGGTTTTCTGGTCGCGTCTTTTGTCCAAGCGCTCTACCCTCGGTAGAAACCTTTCTTACGGCCCCGGGGCCGACTTAATTCAATCCGTTTAATTTGAACCGTCCGTCGCGCTGGCCGCTTGCAGCACGGCCTCCGGCGCCTCGAATTCAATGGGCCGGTTGTAATCGGAGTAGGAATAGCGGGTGCCGCTATCTGTAGTCATCTCATAGGGCAGATGATCTTCTAGTCCTATGCACACCGTACCTTTCTGTCCAGACGTCGACGACTTCATGGCGAACGCCCAATCCTGGCAGCGCACGCCGTTGACCGTCTTCTTGTCGCCCTTTCCAATCATGGCGTTCCTGAGCATCGCCCGGGTATCGGGCAGAAGATCGCGAAGGCTGGCTTGCGCAATGTTGTCGCAATACCATTTGCCGGAATAGAGGATGTGTGTGTCTCCGTTTTTCTGCCACGATCCGTCGCCCTGGAGGATGTATCGGTCAAGGCCCGCCAGGAATTCATCCTCTTTTATGTCGAACCCAGCGTTCGCGCCGGGCTGCAAGTCGCGCGACTGCTTGTGAATGATGCCCCGGTTGCAATCCACCTCCCAGAGTCTTTCCGAACGCTGGCCGCTCGACGCGCTCGCGATATACACGCTGCGAAAGGTTTTGATCTGCTTCGTCGCTTCCAGCATTTTCTGAAACTCCTGGTCCCCGCTGTTTCCGCTCAGGAAATAGCCGATTCCCAAAAAGATCAGTACCCCCAGTGCCACCAGACCCGCACCCATCCAAACACGGTCATTCATATTGCGGACCCCTCCCCAAGCACTCTCCCGCCTAGGTTAGTGGCCAAAATGGGACCGTCAAAGTTACTGACGTTACTTGGAGGGCAATTCGGGGAGGGATCAACGTCGCCGCCCAGAGAAGGGGGGATGGGCGCGGGCAGCAGTGAGTCGAGCGGCCTCCCTCTTTGTCTTTCTGAGGCGTACCACGACAGAGGATGGGGGCAGAGCGTCATCACGCGGACCGGATCCCGGCCGATAGTCAGATAAGAGAGAGGCGACGTTATGCTAACTATTCGCTCGCGATTTCCTCCCCGAAGGCCGGGACTGGAACTTCTGACAGATCAAGCCCCGCCAAGCAGCAGCGTAGCCTCGATCAGGATGATGCAAGAGCTTTGCCGTCCTCTGTGAAGGAACATTCGATGAGGAAACAACTTGTACACGCAACCCTACTCGCCGGACTCCTGTGCGCATCTGGATTCGCGCAAAGCGCGGAATTCTTTGCCAGGGCCCCGTTCGTGTATCTGCAGTCGAGCTATAACACTGTTCACTGGAACGCCGCGTTGACTGAGAATTTCCCAGCCGTCGAATCTGACGTGATCGAAAGACGACTGAACAGTTGCACCAGTGCGAGATCGATTTTGCTGAACTTTGTCACCTGGAGTCGAGACGGGCAGCATTTTCGCGAAGTGCCGATTTGGCGATTGCCAGACAATGAAGCCTTCTTTTTCGTCTCCCGCATGACCATCGATGCCGACGGCGCGACCAATGCTTACCATCCCGACGATTCGGGGCTCGATGAATTGGCGAATGCTGGTTCGCCCTCCCATTGGAACGGCATCATTACTGATCGAGATGGCAATCCCTTGATTCAGCAAAAGAACGACCCTTCTCCCGGGTACTACATTTCATGCACATCGCTTTCAGACGAAACCAAGAAATTCACCGACCCAACCGGATATGTGGACGCAACTAAGATCCCTTACGTCGTGTTGCCACAAGATGTGGCGGACCGCGGAGGGGCGCGCTTGGGGGATTTTGCGTTGGTCATGAACCTGCGGAACCGCAAATCGTCCTTCGCAATCTATGCGGACATTGGGACCCTCGGTGAAGGCTCGATCGCCCTCGCCGACGCGCTGGGGATCTCGTCCAATGCGCGCCACGGAGGCCAGTCTGACGGGGTTCTGTATCTGTTGTTCCCCGGATCTGGAAATTTGCGGCCTCGCACAATCGGTGAGATCGAGCGCGAGGGCGAAAAGCTGCTGCACCAGTTGGGCGGAATCACGAGATTATCTTCCTGTGCAGAGAGTGGCGATCCTGCCGTCGGCAGCGGAGGGTTCTAGGAGTGCTCCGGAGAATTTGCGCAGCCAAGGTGACGCAAGCAGGCTACCGCGCTCATTAAGGGTTTCGAGCGTAAAGGCATTCTTTCGCCAACTGGAACTTTCTTATCTGCCAGGGGCTTCCCGCTCGCGGATGCCCCCTGCTGAAAGTTTTGACAGTCGCTGTCTCAGAGTAGTGCCATAATCTTGTATCGCACGTGGCTGCCCACTTTTCGCGATAAGGTTGGTCTATATGTGCCCAGTAACAAAAAGCCGATTGGAAAAAGGTGGCCTTCCCCTCTGGAATGCAATCTTCTGCCTCGATTGTGAGGTCATCAGCACCAGCCGAGGTGACGAGTGCCCGGTCTGCAACGGTCGGTCAGTCGTGCGCCTTGCGCGGATGCTCGGCGGAAGCTTGTTCGCTCATCGGGAACAAGAGTCTCAAGAACGCGGAAACGAATTGTTCGACATCACGATCACAGTCGAACTGCAGCAGATGTACGCCAAGGACCTGACCGCCACACTTGAGAGATTGACCGGCGTGATTGCTCCGAAGCTGGCAGGGGATCAGGCGACGCTCCACATCAATGTGAAACCGTCGGCGGATCGGCCCAAATTACAGCGTTCACTTAGCTTCCCAGAACGAGAAGCCGCGTAAAGGCGCAGGCGACACTCAACGCCGGTAGCAAGCCTAGGCCCCGACCTCCCGTTGCTCTTCGAATGGATAGACGTTGTCGGTCTTCGCTTCAGCACGCATTGAGATAAGCTCGTTCAGAAATCCGGTTCGCAGATTGTAGATCCACCCGTGAATTTCCGGTCCTTGTTGGCGCTGCCACGCATGCTGGAGGATCGAAGTCTTGGAAAGGCTGCGCGCTTGCGCGCGAACGTTGATCTCCACTAGCCGGTCCCACCGGCCCTGCTCATCCGCAACGGAATCGATCTCCTCGCGGTTCATCCCGTACAAATCCCGAAGCGGTTGCAACCATAAATTAATGGGGCCAACACTTCGCGTGGTCATGGCGCTCTTTACACCGCCACAGTTGTAGTGCCCGCAAACAATGATCTGCTTGATGTTCAGTGCTTCTACGGCGTACTGCACCACACTGAGCATGTTGATATCGGTGGGCGCTACAAGGTTTGCCACATTGCGGTGGACGAAGAGTTCCCCCGGCTCGGCGCCGGTGATTTCCTCCGAGGGCACGCGCGAGTCCGAACATCCGATCCACAGAAACTCCGGAGCCTGTGTTTTCACCCGCTTCGTGAAAAACTCGGCATCGATGTTCAGCCGCTCCGTCACCCATGCCCGGTTCGCCAGCAGCAGCCGCTTGCAGGGTTCCATTTCCACCTCGTTTATGACTGATAGCTTTCCCAGTGCTTCAACTCGATCTGAATGTTTTTGAATGGAGCGAGTTGGCGGAAATCATCCAGGATTTCCCTGATGTCATGGTCGATGAACAATGCCCGCGTGCCGTCAATCAACACATGCGCATCGTTCGGCAACTCGCGTAGCTTCCTGCGGAATTCGTTCTTGTTGATGAAGCTTGCATTCTTCGTGAACCGAAACAGGTAATCGAGATCCTTGCTGACCACAGTGATGCCTTCGTGGTGATTGGTGCGGATGACGAAAAACAAACCGCAGGCGAATCCCGCCAACACCCCAGTCAGCAGATCGGTAAAGACCACACCGAGTACAGTTGTGATGAAAGGAATGAACTGATCCCATCCCTGCGCATACACGGCGCGATAAAGCGAGGGCTTCGTGAGCTTGTATCCAACAAGGATCAAAATTGTGGCGAGGCTGGCCACCGGCGCTTGCTTCAGCACTTGCGGAAGCGCGATGACCGCCGCCAGCAGGAGAACACCGTGAGTAAAAGAACTCACCCAGGTACGCGCGCCGGCACTCACACCGGCTGCTGTTCGCACGACCACTGATGTCACGGGCAGTCCCCCAATCAATCCTGAAACCAGGTTTCCGACACCCTGGGCGCACAATTCTCGACTGGAAGACGAGATCCGCTTGTATGGATCGAGGCGGTCGGAAGCCTCGAGCGAAAGCAGTGATTCCAGGCTTCCGACCATCGCGATGATCGTGGCCGCTTTCCAAACCGATGAACTTGCAATCACGGAAAAATCCGGCAAGGTGAACTGGCGAAAAAAGTCTCCGATGCTTGTGGGGACCGGCAGATTTACTAAATGCTCGTCCTCCACAAGCTTGAATGTCGGCATGAGTTCGCCGAAGGCGCGGTTGAGAATAATGCCCAGGGCGACAGCCACCAGCGGGCCCGGTACAAACTGGAATACCCTTGATCTCTTGGCCAGCTTCTCCCAAACAATCAGTAGCGCCAGACTCACGACGAAGATAACGACGGCGCCTGGCGCCGCGCTCGCGACAGCAGCGGCGATATCCTTCAAAGTGTTGTTGCCGCCGATTTCAAGAAAGGCAAAGTCGCCCATGTAGTCCAGGTCGCGGCCCAGCGCGTGTGGAATCTGCTTCAAGACAATCAGAAGGCCAATTCCGGCCAGCATGCCTTTAATCACCGAATTCGGCACGTAGTCGGCGATTCTCCCCAGCTTCAGCACTCCAAAGATGATTTGCAGAATGCCTGACAACACAACCGCCACCAGGAATTTTTCATAGGTACCCATTTCCTGAATTGACAGGAACACAATGACGGCGAGCCCGGCCGCCGGACCGCTCACGCTCACTTGAGATCCGGAAAGAACGCTGACCACGATCCCCCCTACGATGCCAGCAATGACACCGGAAAACAGGGAGGCTCCTGATCCCAGAGCGATTCCCAGGCAGAGGGGAAGAGCTACAAGGAACGTCACGATTCCAGCGGGCCCGTCATGTCTGAGGAAATTGCTCCACATTGGAGAAACCGCTGCTACATCTGTCTCATTCATTGCCAAACGCTCCCCAGATGTTGGCGATCCAGGCTACAAGTCAGAGGAAACCAAGCGCACTTCTGCGCTGTTCCATGCGTATTCCTATGCACGGTCGTCAACCGCCCTGATCATCCAATAGATCGCGCGAACGCGCACACTGTTAGAAGTTGCAGAGATTTAGATTCGTTTCGCTTAGCTTGCCACTGCGTCGTGGCCAGGGTCGGGAATAGGAGGTGGGAAACTTGCTCCAACAGGAAGTTTTCCCTCATCGACATGAAGCTCTCTTCTGCGGAATATCAGAGCCTGGGCCGCGGAGATCTTTGCGCGGGCAAGGCGCCCACGCTACACAGGCCTGCTACACGAGCCTACTTCGCTTCCTCGGGCACTACCTTCAACTCCAGCTTCTCGGTCCATCGGATCACCGTCAGCGAGCAACTCACGCCCACGCGCAAATCCGTGAGCATGCGGTGTAGATCGTCCACACCGGCTACGGGTTGGCCTTCCAGCGCCACGATGACATCCCCTTCGCGCAGGCCCGCACGCTTGGCTGGGCTGTTCTCTTCCACTCCGAGAACGACCACGCCCATCTCTTTCGGCAAGTCGTAGAAGCGCACCACGCGCCGGTGCACTGGTACGGTCTGCCCCGAGACTCCGATGAAGCTGCGACGTAGGCGTCCATCGCGCAGCAGGCGGCTCGCGACAAATTTCGCGGTGTTGATGCCGATGGCAAAGCAGATCCCCTGCGCCGGTAGAATGGTCGCCGTGTTCACGCCGACAACGCGCCCGGCAGAATCGACCAGCGGCCCGCCCGAATTCCCCGGATTCAGCGAGGCGTCGGTTTGAATGACGTCGTCGATCAGCCGGCCGGAATAAGACCGCAGCGACCGTCCCAGCGCGCTCACTACGCCCGCCGTCACCGTGGACTGAAATCCATAGGGCGCGCCAATCGCGATGACGATCTGTCCGACGCGCAGGCGCTGTGAATCGCCCAATGCCGCAGCGACAAGGCCGGGCTCGTCGAAGCCCGGCTGTTCCAGGCGAATCACCGCCAGGTCGCTCGCCGGATCGTCTCCAATCAATGTCGCCAGCATGTGGCGCCCGTCCGCCAGCGTTACCGCAATCCGCGCCGCCTCGTGCACGACGTGGCTATTGGTGAGAATCAGCCCATCTGGCGTGAAGACGAATCCCGAGCCGCCACCGAGCCGTTCCCGCGGCTCGCCCGATCGTGTGCGTCCTGCATTCTGATTGACTCTCTGTGCCACTTCAATGTGAACGACCGACGGGCTCATGCGCTCGACCGCGCCGGTCACGGCCGTGGAGTACGCGTCGAGTAAGGAATTGTCGTTCGGTCTTGCCCCGGCGGCTTCGGTCTGTTCGTTCGCCCACCCGCCAGATTCGGCGAGTTGCGTTAACGGCGTCGGCCCAGGGAATTCACTTCCAGCTTCTTCCATGTTCATGCTGGATAGATGTCAGTCGATCTGGGTTGGATTCATCGGGCTAGCCGCCGCAGCGGCGTAAGAATGCAGCCCACGGCGCAAGCCGTGGGCTGCGAGCATCGCCAGAGACCAGCCACGGCCGGGAGAAAGATTGACTATTATGGATCGTGGCGATCCCAGTCATTTCCTCTCCAGAGATTCCACGCGTCTTTGATTGTTCCAAAAGGATTGCCCAATCGAAACCACAACGCAAGAGCCGCCAACAGCGCGATCCCGATGCCTTTGAGAAACCACAAATCGCCGCTGAGAAGCCAGTCCACCTCCCTATAAAATTCCGCAGATCCTTCTTTGTCAAGGTCTGGTGGCTGGTTTGGGGCTAGTCATTCGATTCCGCGATTTCGGATATCCGATAGCGTCCATCTGGAGCGCCTGTTCCTCGCGATCCTTCCGCAACCGCTGGCTCCACTCTCAAACCATCGCAAACATCGAGACGCTACAGACAACGCCACGAGTTCGACGCCCGAGCGATCGATGCATTGCTTCTCAACTGGAGCAAAAAAAGCCGGGACCAAGGACGGTCCCGGCGAGTGTTGGCTGGTTGCCCGGATAAAATCGATAAAACCAAGTTTCAAAGTGACAAGGTTTCAAAGTTTCAAAGTAAAACCGCGTTCACCCACGCCTTGAAACTCAGCTCACCTTGAAACCTTGAAACTCTGAAACCTTGAAACTTTGTGTCTTACGCCGTTCTCCGCGGACGCACGGTCAAATCCCGCACCTGGGTTAAGATGCTCGACATCTGCATTCCGTTGAGTTGCGAAACGAACGGCAACAGTTCGGCGATAAACTGATCTTTCATCAGTTCGTTGACTTCTTCCTGGCGAGTGCGTTCTCCGCCACTGAGCAGATCGGGCACGGTGACCTCCAGTGCGCGCGCCAGCCGTTCCAGGGAAGACAGCGTTGGCGTAGCTTTTTCGTTTTCGATTTTTGAAACGTAGGTGCGCGGCACCGACATGCGTCCTGCCAACTGCCGCTGGCTAAGCCCGCTGCGCAGTCGCAGTGAGCGGATGGAGGTCGCGAGATTCAAATGTCCGCGACCGGTGCCGGGCATCGGCATCATCATGGGCGGTGCTACCATGACGGGCTCAGGCTCGGGCTCCTCGTCCAGAGACGCGTGGCAGCGTCGGCAATTATTGTTGGATGTACGGAACTGGACCAGCAGGCAGTGATCGCAACGGACGACTTCCCTGGAATCTACTGGGGCAAGAGTCGTAGCCATCGGGTTGTGGGAGTGCCAGAGCTAGCAACTCCTTACAGCCTAAATGCAAGAATCAAATGGGGGAGAGATTCGTGCAGCACCGAATCTGAGGCATGTGCCCTGTGGAAGTCAAGGTTAAAATGCATCATCCCCGCGAATCGCGCGGGTCGAAACTAGAGCGACACGCCAGAAGGCCGAAGGGACAAGGCAAAGCCCATGATTGATCGCGAATCCGCGTGGTGTTTACTAACTGAGTTCACCCAGTCAGAAAGTTTGCGCAAGCATGCGCTCGCCGTCGAGGCCTGCATGCGCGCCTGCGCCAGCAAGTTTGCCGCGGGATCTCCCAATGCTGAGGATCTATGGGGCGTCGTCGGCCTCATTCACGACTTCGACTACGAACGCTGGCCCACGCCCGAGGAGCATCCCTACAAGGGCAACGAGATCCTGAAGGAGCGCGGATACTCCGATGAAATCCGCCGCGCCATCATGTCGCACGCCGAGTATTCCGGCGTCACCCGCGACACTCCCATGGAGAAGGCCCTCTTCGCCTGCGACGAGCTCGCCGGATTCATCACCGCCGTAGCCCTGATCAAGCCCGGCAAGTCGCTGGCCGAAGTCGACACCAAGTCGGTGCGAAAAAGAATGAAGGACAAAGCCTTCGCGCGCAAAGTGAACCGCGACGACATCATCAACGGCGCCGCCGACCTGGGCGTGGACCTCGACGAGCACATCGCCTTCTGCATCGAAGCCCTGAAGCCGATCGCGAAAGAGTTAGGGCTCGACGGTAGCGCGGTGAAAGCTCCTGTGTGACATTCCTTCGTACACTTCGAGAGAGGCCAACATCACAGCCCTGTCATCCTGAGCGGCGCTGTCTTGCCGCGAAGGACCTATGCAACCGCCGGAGAGCTCATAGATCCTTCGCTTCGCTCACGATGACAGATCTTTGATATGAGATCTCTGAAACCTCTGCCTGATGATAAAAAGAACGTGCAAGCCCTCCCGCTTTCGCCGATAATGCTCCGTTCCGCTCATGGACACACCACAAAGTGATCTGGAAGCGATTCGGCACCTCCTCGCCGACTTGACAGCCCGCGTCTATCGCATCGAAGCCAAGCTCGGAATGTCAGCTCAGCCTTCGCTCGAGCCACGCGCCGCGGCAGTCGCACCCCCAACACCCCCGCGACCCGAAGCCCCGCCTGTCGCCGCCGCTGACAAGCCCACCACGGCGTACTCTCCACCGCCTAACATCCCGCCGCCGCAGCTGCGCGCGCTCCACGACCACGAGCCCGACCCCGACCTCGAGTCCCGCATTGGCTCCCACTGGCTCAACCGCATCGGCATCGCGGCCATGCTGATCGGGATTTCGTACTTCCTCAAGTTCGCCTTCGACAACAACTGGATCGGTCCAGCCGGACGCGTCACAATCGGCTTGCTTGCCGGCATTGCGATCGTCATCTGGAGCGAACGCTTCCGCATCAAGAGCTACAAGGCATTTTCGTATTCGCTGAAGGCCGTCGGCTTGGGCGCTCTGTATCTTTCTATTTGGGCGGCGTTTCATCTTTACCACCTGGTGCCGAGCGGCGTTGCGTTCGTTATGATGCTTGCGGTCACGGCCTCCGCCGCCGCGATGGCTTGGGCGCAGGACGCGCAAATTCTCGCCGCCTTCGCGCTCACCGGAGGCTTCAGCACTCCGCTACTGCTCTCAACGGGAGAGAACCGCGAGATCGCGCTCTTCTCCTACGTCGCAATCCTCGATCTCGCTACGCTACTCCTGGTAATCCTCAAGCCGTGGCGCCGCTTGCTCGTCATGAGCTACGCCGGCTCGCTGCTGCTTTATGTGGGATGGTACTCAAGCTTCTACAGCCGCAGCCAGCTTGGCTTGACGCTCGATTTCGCCACGCTGTTCTTCGCCATTTTTGCGATCGCCCCGCTGGTCACGCTGCAACCGGAAGGTGAGATGGCGATCTTTGCATCCATTCCGGCGATCCTCGCGTTCGTCAATGCGGGCGTCTACTTTCTGCAGGCTTACGCCATGATCGAGGAAGTCGATAAGACTCTCATGGCATGGTTCGCGCTAGCGCTGGCCGCGGTCTACATCTTCCTGAGCCGCCAGGTGCACAGCCGAAAGCTCACTCCCGGAGCCTCGGAGATTCTGCATTTTCTGCATCTCGCCGTGGCCATCGGCTTCATCACCGTCGCCATTCCCATTCGCCTGGACGCCCACTGGATCACCATCGGATGGTTTGTCGAGGCTGGCGTGCTGCTCTGGGTAGGCAATCGCATCAAGTCGGATTTTCTCAATGTTCTCGCGCTTGGCGCGCTCGTCCTGGGCGTGGTTCGCCTGTTGCTGATCGACAATTTCTCGACGACGCAGCTCATATTCAATATGCGCATGGCCACGTACGCCGTGGCCGTGGCGGTTCTCGCGGCTGTGGCCCGGTATGCCTCTGAGCGTGAAGATGAAGCGGCACAGTCGGTTGCTGCCGTGGCAATCGTCGCGCTCAACGCGCTTGCCCTGATTGCCCTCACGCGCGAAGTGGCCGATTACTATGCTCGGGAAATGAGCGCCTACCGGCCGACTGCCCAGAATCAGTGGCGTAGTGTTTACGGCGATATCCGCCGCGTTGAGATTGAGCGCGACTTCACCTACTCCGCTCTGTGGATGGCTTACGGCGCCATGCTGATGATCGTCGGATTCATCCGGCGCTCGGCCTTTGTGCGCTGGCAGGCTCTGCTGCTGATCGCTGCCACCGTCGCGAAAGTTTTTATTTACGACGTCTCCCAACTCGACAAGGGATATCGCATCGTCAGCTTCATCGTCCTCGGTGTTTTGCTGCTGGCGATTTCGTTCGTCTACCAGCGCGACTGGCTCAAGCTCTCTGCGCGAAACCGAGCGCCTGCCAAGCCGGAAGGGAACTCGCCCAGCGCATGAAACCAGCCGGCATGTTGCTTTTTCTGTGTCTGGTGGCTTCCGGGCCGCCTGAGCCTGCGATCTCCTATTTCACAAATGCCCGCGAGCTACATGTCGCGCAGCCCGATCGCCAGAATTTCTTCGTGGTAGACGAAGAACTGTGGACGCACGCCCGTCCCGATCTCGGCGACTTGCGTCTTTACGACGGTGAAACGCCCGTCCAGTACGCCTTTTCAGAGCAGCGGGCCGGAGTCTCTTCTGAAGAAGTCGAGGCCAAAATTCTCAATCTCGGCAGCGTGGCCGGACACACGGAATTCGATCTCGATGCAGCGGGAATTGCTGAATACGACCGTATCCGCCTGCGCCTTGATGCCCACGACTTCGTGGCGACAGCCTCTGTGTCCGGTGGCGATGCACCAGGCAAGGCATCGCTCGAACTCCCGCCAACCACACTTTACGATTTCACCAAAGAGCAACTCGGTTCGAATTCACTGCTCAAGTTGCCGGCGTCGAGCTTCCGCTATCTTCACGTTCGACTTGCTCCCGGCATTCGTCCCGATCAAGTAAAAGGGGCCACAATCTATGACTTGCGCGAGCAGCAGGCCGCGTGGACCAAGGTCGGCTCCTGCGCCGCGGCCCAACCGAAGCAGCGAACGACGGTGATCGCCTGCGACATTCCAGAAAAAGTTCCCGTGAATCGCGTCCTGCTGCACGTTGCGCCAGAGCAGATCAACTTTCGACGCACGGTGACTGTCGAAGATGCGAAAGGCATACAACTCTCTAGCGGAGAAGTTAGTCGTGTGCGTGTGAATCGCGGTGGCACACTCGTCACGTCTGAGGAGTTGGCGGTCGGCGTCGGCCGCAATTCGGGTCGGCTGACACTCACGGTAGACAATGGCGAAAATCCTCCACTTCAGATCACCGCCGCTGAGCCTCTATCCCTTGAACGCCGCATCTACTTTGATCCTCAAGGCAAGACCGCACTCACTCTTTACTATGGCGACGAGAAACTTTCCGCGCCAACTTACGACTATGCACGTTTTTTCCACCTGGATGCGTCGCCGGCACGGGCGGAGTTAGCCGCAGGCGCCCACAATCCCAGGTACGCGGGCCGTCCCGACGATCGTCCATGGTCCGAACAACATACGGCGATTCTCTGGGGAGCCATGTTGCTCGCGGTGCTGGTACTCGCGGTGCTGGCCCTGCGCGGATTGCGCCCGCAAAAACCGAACTAGAATCCCTTCATGGTTGGCGCGGACGGCATCCCGGTTTGTCATCCCGAGCGGAGCCGCCTTTCAGGCGAAGTGAGGGATCTCCGGATCAACCAGCCTCGTGCGTAAGCCACACTGTACAACTATTCGCGCTTCACAAACCATGAACTTCGCGGGAAACCTGTGCTAATATCTGCAAGCATTATCGGATTGGAAAGAGCTCCCCAGGTGTAGTAACTACCCTCTTCCAATCTGTCTAATAGTCCTGAAAATCTGTCTGAAATCCGGAGCCGCTGAGTTATGGCGACCAATAGCACACCGCCTACCAAGGTCATCTTAGGATGCAGCAAGTGCGGGGCGAACCTGCCCGATGGTTCGCAATTTTGCCTGCAATGCGGCAAGCCGGTCAGTTCTCCACCCAAGGTCAAGGCGGTCGCGCAGCCTCCCGAAGACGCCGAGGCATTGCCATCCAAAGCCTCGCGATCGAAGCACAAGCCGCGCAGGGTCCTCTGGCTTCTGCTGGTGTTATTCATTGTTGGGGTCGCGTGGGCCGGGCTTAGCGAAAACCCGGTCGCGCAGCAACTGCAGGAAGTCGTTGGCTGGAAGCACGATCAGACCATCCTCGACGCGCCTTTTACCGTGGGCGCGCACACCTTCCGCTATTACAAATTTTCGTTGCCGGAAGGCTCGGTCAACGTCGCGATTGTTGGCCAATTTTCGGCCGCCAATGTTGAGAGCCGCGTAGTGACGAGCGGAAGGGCTGCCGCGAAAGACAAAGAGAAGGACAAAGCCGGCGACAGCGAGAATGGCATCGAGGTCTCCGTGCTGACGGAGCCTGCCTTCACCGTCTGGCAAAACGGATATGCGACCAGCTCAATTTACGATAGCGGCAAGGTTGTCGCGGGCAAGGTTCAAGCTGACGTTCCGGCAGGTGCCGGAATTTACTATCTCGTCTTCAGTAACAAGTTCGCGCCCAAGACCGCGAAGAACGTGCATGCCGCGGTAGTGCTGCGTTACAAGAGTTGGCTGCCAGAATCGTTCCGCAAGATGAAAGAAACCGTCTGGAATTGGCTGGGATTGTAATAATTATTAGCTGATTGTCATTCCGAACTCGGTTTCTTCTCTACTGCTTGTCATTCCGGAACCGGCGAAGCCGGTGAGGAACCTGCTGTTGGTTTGCGCCGTTCGAACGGCCGCAGTTACCGCGCCGTCTCTTCAATCTCCGAAATCCAATCCGGACGCTTGAGCACTTCGCGCGGCTTCGGCCCATCCGCCGCGCCGACGATGCCATCCTGCTCCATGAGATCAATCAAGTGCGCGGCTCGGCCGTAGCCGATGCGCAAGCGCCGCTGCAGCAGGGAAGTGGAAGCTTTGCCGAACTCGACCACCAACTTCACCGCATCGCCGTACATGGGATCGTCCTCGGCTTCGCCATCGGCACCAGTTTCGACGCCAGCGCCGTCGGATCCGGCTTCGCGTTCGCCTTTCGGCGGGGCCAGAAATTCCTGTATGTACTCCGCTGTGCCTTGTGCCTTCCAGAACTCGACCACTGCGGCGATTTCTTTTTCCGTGACAAACGCCGCGTGCAGGCGATGCACACGCGCCGACCCTGAGGGGAGATAGAGCATGTCGCCTTTGCCGAGCAAGGCTTCTGCGCCATTCGCGTCGAGAATCGTGCGGGAGTCCACTTTAGTAGCGACCCGGAAGGAAACGCGAGCTGGGAAGTTCGCCTTGATCAATCCCGTGATTACGTCGACTGATGGGCGCTGCGTCGCCAGCACCAGATGAATGCCAACCGCTCGTGCCATTTGCGCCAGGCGCGTGATTGACTCTTCGACGTTCGACGAATCGAGCATCATCAGATCGGCCAACTCGTCGATGATGATAACGATATAAGGAATTGGTTTCTCGTCGGAATCTTCCCCGAACAAGCTAGGCGTGTCGCCTTTGTCGAAGAGGCGATTGTACTGGTCAATGTTGCGGACGCCTTTGGCAGCGAGCAACTTCAAGCGGCGTTCCATTTCGCGTACGGCGTTGCGTAACGCGTTGGCCGCGAGCTTCGGTTCAGTGATGATCGGCGTGTAAAGGTGCGGAACCCCTTCGTAGTTGCCCAGTTCAAGCCGCTTCGGATCCACCAGGATCAGTCGCACTTGGTCGGGTGTCGCCTTGTACAAAATCGACATGATCATCGCGTTGATCGCGACGCTCTTGCCCGCGCCGGTCGATCCGGCAATCAGAAGGTGCGGCATACCGGCGAGGTCGGCGGTGACGATGCGGCCGTTGATGTCTTTGCCCATCGCCATCGTGAGCTTC
>Ga0070714_100000158_pt1 | contig 54696 bp, 54 predicted proteins | sample LARL83metaG_FD_65450 | JGI IMG/M metagenome (GOLD analysis project Ga0070714, IMG submission 65450) | Corn, switchgrass and miscanthus rhizosphere microbial communities from Kellogg Biological Station, Michigan, USA - LAR L8-3 metaG | ecosystem: Host-associated > Plants > Roots > Rhizosphere ... | reverse complement strand
TCGCCATCACCGGCTATGGCGCACTGGCCACACGGGTGCGTTTTGCGCGCATCGATCGCCATACCGGCGCGCTGCAGCTCGAACCGGCCATGACGATCGATCTCTCGCACGCGCCACCCGCCGGCTGGCGCGGAAGCGCCATGCCCCACGGCGCCGTGTTCAGCCGGCCCTGATCTCGCGGACCATTGCACGCTAGCAGGAGGGTGTAAATATGGAAGGTCATCAAAACAAGGATCAGAGTGTTGCTTCTCTGAGAAAATACTTGAGCCAAAAGCCCGCGAGAAAAGGCGGGTAGTTGTTCTCGATGCCCAGGCGACGTCGGCCTGGTCACCAGGCGCTCCCAAGCCAGCGTTGATTCAAATTGGCAGGTGTCGGGCCCAAGCCTGCCTTTCGCCCAATCCCTTCCCAGGCAGCTTTTTGCTACCTGTCGCATGGACGCTATAGCATCGACGGGGAAGCGCGCGGCGCAAGGCTGCGTCCGACACTCAGGGGGACAGATGAACAGGACGATCGCGATCGCTGTGGCGTGGGGGCTGCTGCTGGGTGGTGGAATGGCGGGCGCGTCGATCACGCCGGCCGTGGCGGGGCATACGCCACCGTCCGCCGATGCCAACGAGACGATGCTTCAACTCAAGCAGGCCATGTCCGATGCGAGCAACGGCGACAGCAAGAAGGCAGCGCCCGAGCTGGACAAGGTCATCGCTTCTCCGGACTTCGACCCGTTGCCTGCCGAGCTCCGTTTTCAGACGTTATACGTGGCGACCATCATCGCGTTCCAGGACAAGCAGTTCGACAAGGCGCACCGGCTCGCGATCAGAGCCACCGGCTTCGACCAGGCCACCGGCGCGGCCTGGACGGCCCGTCTGTTCAGCGCGTTGTATACCAGCGACAACCCCGACGCCGGGCGTTGCGTGGAGGCCATGGCAAAACAATGGCCGGAGCAGCTCGACAACGTGCGCCCACAGGGCATGGCACAGACCCATTTTGCGCTGCGCGCCGCGCATGAGGACGACATCGACCGCGCCATGCTCGATGCACTGTTCGACGCGAACTGGCAGGCGCAATACAGCGATTACGACACTCTCTGGCGCGACCTGGCATTGCTGCAGATCGAGCACAACGATGCCACCCGCGCCGCCACGGTCGCCCGGCGCATCCGCAGTGCCCACGCGGCCATGAGCATGCGCATCGACAAGCGCTTCGACCCGATTACCCGTGGCCAGTCGCAGGCATTCGATGTCGACCACCTGCTCGATGCGGAGATCCAGGCGGCGCGGGCGCGGGTCAAGACTCACCCCGACCAGCTCCGGCTGGTGCAGCGCCTGCAGGATCTGCTGATCGAGAAAGGGCAGAACGCCGAAGTGCTGTCGGTCAGTGACGCCGCCGTGGCGCACGCCGAACGCGGCGACGGTGAAAAGACCTATACCGACTTCAGCGAGGCCTACAACTGGGTACTGAACCAGCGTTCGCTCGCGTTCGCGCACGATGGCCGCTGGGACGATGCCGTGCGCGAAATGGCGCGTGCCGCGAGACGCCCCGAGGATGGCGGCTTCAACGTCAGCCAGTCGATCAACCTCGCGGACCTGCTCGCCGATCTGGGCCAGCCCGACAAGGCCGCCGCGGCCATCGTCGAGTCGGGCGAGATGTCGCCGAACGGGCACATGCAACTGGAGTACGCCAGGTTGCAGATCGCCATCGAGAAGAATGACACCGGCTCCGTCGCCAAGCACATGGCTTACATACAGGAACACCGCACCGATGACATCGGCACGTGGCAGCGCGCCCTGCTGAAGCACGGCGACCTCGATGCCGCTGCAGCGCTGCTTATCCAGCGCCTGCAGGCTCCGGACTGGCGCAGCGATGCATTGGCCGAGATGCAGCACTACGCCTCCACCGAACAGACGCTGGCGATGAAGACGATGGAGCAGCGCTGGAACGCCGTGACCTCACGTGTCGATGTCCAGACCGCTCTGGCGAAAGTCGGCCGGGTCGAGCGCTTCGACCTTGTCACGCCGGCGTTCTGAGCGCCGGCCACGCCCAGAGCGAACGGTCGAGGCGTTGGGCGTTGTGGGCAAGCTACGTTCCAGCGTTCATCTGCGCAGGCAGCTCGGCCAGCGCCCTCGGCGACGGCTTTCATCTTCGGCAATTGCCGGTCTGATCCAGGCGGCTTCGGTTGTCGATTTCCGCTCGCGTGGTTCGTCGCCTTGGCACAACCCCAACAGGAAACCGCCGTGTCCCGCATGATCTTCGTCAACTTCCCCGTGTCCAGCCTGCCGGCTTCGATGGCTTTTTACGAAGCGCTGGGCTTTACCAATAACCCGCAATTCACCGACGAGACCGCCGCCTGCATGGTGTGGAGCGAGGCGATCTACGTGATGCTGCTGACGCACGGCAAGTGGCGCACGTTCACCGACCGTCCGATTCCGCCGTCGACCTCGAGCGAGGTTTCGCTCGCGCTCGCGATGGACAGTCGTGAGGCCGTCGACGCCATGGTCGAGGCTGCCGCGGCCCGCGGCGGCACGGCGGACGTGAACCCCGTGCAAGAGCTGGGTTTCATGTATTCGCGCGACCTGGCCGATCCGGATGGACACGTCTGGAGCCCGTTCTGGATGGACATGGCAGCCATGCCTGCTGGTTGAGCGGTCGCTGCCCGGCTTCGTGTTTTCGCCAGGTGCGGCTTGCATGGCGGCCAGGTCCATTCCCCTTGCGGGCGAATGAACCTGGTCCCCTTGCGATCTCCTGTTTCGGTTTTCATCGGCAAGGGAAGGCGGCCATCAAGCCTCCCCTGGCGCACCGAAACTCAAGGCACCAGCAGCCAGCTCACCTGATGGATGTTCGGCGGCGGTGGCAGCCACCAGCCCTCCGCGGAGTAGCCGTATTCGTAGGTCACGGCGTCCTGCATGGCGAAGGAATGCATCGGCTTGGCCTGGCAGACCACGTCCCTGACGGGCATGACACCGGAGTTCAAATAGGCGAATTCCGCGTTGGCGGCGCAGGCGTTGTCGTCGAACATGGCGCCGTGGGTGGCGGCGTTGTTGACCAGCACCATCCGCGTGTCGGGGCCGTTCTCCAGCCGGTCTTTCAGCGCGCCCGAGTACGGCGTGGACGGATCGAACTCGTGCTGCACCAGCAAGCCCTGCACGGCAGTGCGCGACTCCAGCTTGCGGTCGAGCGCCGGACGCCACGGCCAGTGCTGGCATTTGTCGATGAGGGTGGAGGCGCCGATGGCCCAGTACGTGCGGACGTCCGCGATCTTGCGGCCGATGCTGCGCGTATCGGTGGAGCCGGAGTCGTTGCACTGGAGCACATCGGCCATCGGGTTGAAGCTCGACCCGGTGCGCAGATCCGCAAAGGTCATTGCTGCCATCTGCTCCGCATTGGCGATATGGGCCGGATCCCCGTCCAGCGCCTGGGACATGGCGCTCAGCGAAGGCGACACCAGCAGATCCCAGAACACCCACATGCCGGTGCCGTCCAGCGAAGCCAGCGCCTGGTCCGGCGTGACGCTGCCCATGCGGTGCTGCGAGGTCGCCAGATAGATGCGCTGGAAGGTCGTCATCACCTGCTGCGGCGTCGTGCCCATGTGGAACTGGTCGTCGTGCCGGGCCATGAACGGGATGAACGCCTGCTGCAGGTTCAACTGATCCATCGACATTCGCCGCAAGTCCTGCTGCTGCCAGTCCAGGTGCACCCAGTCCATGTTGCTGTCGAGCACCACGCGTTCGAAGCGGCCCGGAAACATGCGGCTCGCATACGCCATGAGGCTGCTGCCGCTGGAGACGCCGAACAGATCGGCGCGAGAAAAGCCCAGCACGGCGCGCACCAGGTTCAGGTCGCGGACGTGGTTCGGGGTATTGATGCCTTTGAGGAAAGTCGCGTGCTGTTGCAGGCAGGCGCTGATCGACCGGTTCCACCAATCCTGCTGCGCCTGCACGCTTTCGGCCGTGGGGTTGCGGCTGTCGCCGTCCATGAAGTTCTCGGCGCCGCTGTGTGGGGCGTAATCGCAGCTGACCCGGGTGCCGGTGCCGTCGGTGATGCCGCGCAGGTCGACGCCAACCACCAGGTGATCGGCCTGGGTCTGCGGCTGCAACTGCTCGAGCATCTCGGCCTGGGAAGCGCTGGAGTTGTCCGGGCCGCCCGCGTTGACCAGCAGCAGGCGGTCGTGGTGCGGCGGATTCAGCGGCCTGGAGATGCCGATGGTGATGTCCCCCTGGCGCGGGTCGGCCCAGTCGGCGGGCACCGTGACCAGCGCGCACTGGATGGTGCTGCCGTCGGTGAACAGCGATGGCGGACAGCTGCCCCAGTTCACCGCCTGGTGGTAGTACCTGGCGTAGGCCCGATCGCCGCTGTGATCGTCGACACCGTGGGCGCTGGCCAGCCCCGGGCACGCCACGCACCCGATCAACACCGCCAGCTTGCGCGCAGACAACGTGGAGAGCTTCATTCTGATGTTTCCTCGATCAGTAGTTGGATGCCGAGCCCAAGGGCGCAGCTGGCCCGCATGGTCGGTAATGGCGCGCTGGCGGGCGCACGGGGCCGCCGGGCGCATCGCCCGGTGCCGTCTCGAATCATCAATCGTGATTTTCCCTTGCCGTGGCCAGCACGAAGCGCGCGGGCCAAGACGGCGGGGCAGCCCGCCGTGGCAAGATGATCCTCAGGGCGGACGGGACCGTAAATGACCGGTCGGCGGCTTTTTCGATGTGACCAGTTGCGCCGCCCGGGGGAGCATGGATGGAGAACAGGCGGCAAAACGACGAACCGATGTATGTGCAGATGGCCGAGTCGATCCGGCGGGACATCGACTCGGGCCGCTACCAGGCGGGGGCGTGCCTGCCTGGTAGCCGCTCGATGGCGGTCGCCCTGGGGGTTTCCCGCACGGTCGTCCTGATGGCTTACGACCAACTGGAAAGCGAGGGCTACCTGGAATCGCAATCCGGCAGCGGCACCTACGTGTGTGCACGACCTGCTGGCGTGGTCGCATGCGAGACGTTCGTGGAGGAACAGGTTGAGCCGCCCGGAGATCCGCGGCTGTCCCGCCTGGCGCGGCGCGCCGTGTTGCCTGACTTGCCCGTGGAGCAAGCGGCTGCGCTCGAAGGCGATGTGATCGAAGGGGAGGTGATCGACCTCGCGCAGCCTCGCGTGAAATCCGACCCGCGCAGCCTCAAGGCGTGGATGCAGAACCTGATGGCGCTGCTGCGCCGGCGCGATACACCCGACTTCCCCGAGCTGCAGGGTGTCCTCAATCTACGCAAGGCTGTGGCCGGCTATCTGAGCCTCGAGCGATCGATCGAGATCGATCCGGACGACATCCTGATCGTCAGCGGCGCGCAGCAGGCGCGCGACCTCATCGCTCGCGTCCTGCTCGACGAAGGCGATGGCGTCGGCGTGGAGGAGCCTTGCCATTGGAGCGTGCGCCATACCTACGAGGCGTTGGGAGCGCGCATCGTGCCGTGCCAGGTGGGCCCGCATGGCATGGACATCGATCGCCACGCAGCGGCACTGGACGGTGTGCGATTGGTCAACGTGGCCCCGTCGTTCCAGTACCCGACCGGCGCGGTCATGCCCGAAGAGCGGCGCAGGACGCTGCTGCAATGGGCTTATGCGCACGACGCGTGCCTGGTGGAGGACGATTTCGACGGCGAGCACCGCTTCGGCGTGCGCGCCTCGCCGTCGTTGTGGTCGCTGGACCGCCACGGGCGGGTGATCCACGTCAGCAGCTTTGCGCGCTCCATGTTCCCCGCGCTGCAGCTGGGCTATATGCTGGTGCCGCGCGCGCTGCGCGAGCGGTTCCTAGCGGTGAAATGGCTGGCCGATCGCGGCAGCATATCGATGCAGCAGCACGTGCTCGCCGCGTGCATCGGCAGCGGCCAGTACCTGCGCGACCTGCGGCGTATCGCACACCGGCTGGCGCCGCGGCATCGCGCCTTGCACGCCGCGCTGCAGGCGCGCCTCGGCAACGCGATGGAAGTGACCGGCTCGGTGGCCGGAGGGTCGCTCTTCGTACACTTGCCGCGATTGCCGCGCAGTGCCACCGGAGCTTTGATGGCCGAAGCGCTGGCGCGCGGTGTGCGCATCCGTTCGGCCGAACGCTTCCACCGGATGCCGCCCGACCACGTCACGCTGGTGCTCAGCTATGCGGGGCTATCCGAGGCGAGCCTCAAGCGAGCCGGCGCCCGGCTTGCGGAAGCCTGCCTGGCGGTCGGGGAAGTCGTCGCCATGTCCTCGCGGGGTCGGTAGGCGCATGACATGCCCGCATGAAGCGATGTGCGTGGCGCGCATTTCTCCCTAGCCCTGCATGCCGCGGTCCCGAGCCGATACATCGCTTTCACCGGGCGACCGCTTAGCTTCGCAAAAAAGCCGAGCAGAGGCGGGCATGAGTACGAATCCGGTATCCATCCGCAAAGGACAACCCGATCCCACGCTGGACCATGACGCTTTCGTGGCCCGCTACCAACACCAGTTCTTCGATCCGGCGTTCGATCCGATGCGCACGCAGATCCTCGCGCTCGCCGAAATTGCGTGGGGCGCCTACAAGGAGGGAAGGAAGGCGCCGCGCACGCATCCGGCCGGACCAGGCTACAAGGATCCCGGTTACGAACTTTCGGACGAATGGCGAGCGACCAGCGAAGCGGTGCGCGCGGCGCAGGAGCGGCAACAACATCCGGACACGCCGAGCCGCCTGCTGCTGATCTGCGGCTCGCCGCGCAGCGAGCACACCTGCCCGGGCGAAATGTCCAAGACCTACCGCCTGCTCGAGGCAGCGCATGAGGAAGCGCTGCGGCTGGGCCTCGAGTGCGATGTGCTGGAGCTCAATCGCCTCGCCTCCGAATACGGCCGCGCCATCCATCCGTGCAAGGCCTGTGTTTCGACTGCCATGCCGTTATGCCATTGGCCATGCTCGTGCTACCCCAACCACAGCCTCGGACAGACGCAGGACTGGATGGGCGAGATCTATCCCCGATGGGCCGCGGCGCACGGCGTCATCATCCTGGCGCCCGTTCACTGGAACCAGGCCACGTCCGTCCTGAAACTGATGATGGACAGGCTGGTCTGCGCGGACGGCGGCAATCCCGATCCCAGTTCCACGCAGGGCAAGAAACCCGAGCTGGCCAAGGCGATCGAACTCGACGGCTGGGATTACCCGCAGCATCTGGCCGGGCGTGCCTTCGCCGTCGTCGTTCACGGCGACACCGAAGGTGCGCAAAAATCGCGGCATGCGCTCGCGGACTGGCTGAGCGAAACCGGCTTGATCGAAGCGGGCAGCAAATCCCAGGTGGATCGCTACATCGGCTATTACGAGCCCTACGCCACGAGCCACGCGGCGCTCGATCGTGACGAGGCGATTTTCGAAGAAACCCGCCATGCCATTCGCTCATTGGCAGAGCGTGTGCAACAGCTCAGGAGCGGCATCACGCCACCGGGAACGCGGCTGCGGACGCCCCGGAAAAAATAGGATATGAGCTGCAATCGAGCTGCTCTGTGCTCCAACGGAATTTGCCATGGCCTCGGAAAAAACGCTCAAGCTGGCGACCTACAACGTCAACGGCATCGCCACGCGCCTGCCGCATCTGCTCGAGTGGCTACGGGAGGCGAAGCCCGACGTCGTCGCGCTGCAGGAACTCAAGGCGGCCGATGAAGCGTTTCCGGCAAGCGTGCTGGAGGACGCCGGTTATGGCGCGATCTGGCAGGGACAGCGGTCGTGGAACGGCGTGGCGCTGCTTGGCCGCGGCGCGGTGCCGACCGAAAGCCGGCGCGGGCTGCCGGGCGATGCGACGGATGACCAGAGCCGCTATATCGAGGCGGCGGTCCACGGCATCGTCGTCGGCGCGCTCTATCTGCCCAACGGCAATCCGCAGCCGGGCCCGAAGTTCGACTACAAGCTGCGCTGGATGGCGCGCTTGCACAGGCATGCGCAGACCCTGGTCGGCTTGCCGCATCCGGCGCTGCTGATGGGCGATTTCAACGTCATCCCGACCGATGCGGATGTCTACGACACGAAGGCCTTCCGCAAGGACGCGCTGATGCAGCCGGCAGCGCGCGAGGCATACGCGGCGCTGCTCGCGCAGGGCTGGACGGATGCGCTGCGCGAGGTGTCCGGCGAGCGGCGGATCTATACGTTCTGGGACTATTTCCGGCAGCACGCCGAACGCGATCGCGGCCTGCGCATCGATCATCTGCTGTTGAACCCGGTGCTGGCCAAGCGGCTCAAGTCCGCCGGCGTGGATCGCTGGGTGCGGCTGAAGGACAAGGCCAGCGATCATGCGCCGACGTGGGTCGAGGTTTCGGCATTCAAGTCGTGAGAAATGGAAGGGGCGGCCGGCGCATGCCGATCCGGTTTCCGACACCGCCGACGCGCCCTTGAAGTGCCGGGTCAGAGTGCATCTTCTCTCGTCGCCGGGAGGTTGAGCCTGACCCTGGCTTTCGGCGTATCGCCGCGGGCATAGCGCACCAGGTGTTGCCGGCCGCTGACGCCGACCCGCTCGAAGATGTTGTGCAGATGGGTTTTCACCGTGATCGGGCTGATGCCCAGGTGGCGGCCGATCTCCTTGTTGCTCAGGCCCTGCGTCACCCAGTCCACGATGTCGCGCTGGCGTTCGGTGAGCTGGCTCATGCTGGCCGGCACCGGCCTTTCCGTCCCGATTTGCTGCTTCAGGTTGACCAAGGCTTCAGCCATCAACCCGCGCGGGATCCATGGCTCGCCGGCGTCGACGGCGAGGATCGCGCGATGCCACGTCGCCGGCTGCGAATCGCGCGGCAGGCAACCGTGCACGCCCTGTTTCACGGCCGCAAGTACCTCCGGCCCGGTGAGGGCATCGGCAAACAGCAGGACTTTCAGCTGCGTGGGGCTGGCCAGCAGGTGGCCGAGCAGATCGGGGCAAGCCTGCGCCCAACGCGCGTCGAGCACCACCAGCGAAGGCTGATGGATGGCGATCAGCTGGTGCAGACGCTCCAGATCGCCGGTGCCGAGGACCTTGAACCCGTCGTGCTGCCGGAGCGCGTTGCCCAGTGCACGGCGGAAGACCATTTCCTGACTGCCCAGCACGATACTGACCATACTGCCCCCCGGCAAAGCCCGCGGTTTTCGCGCAAGCCCATGTTTCGTCCGCATGGCGTGGCCGGCGGTGGCAGGGATCGATGCCGTGCGTTGCCCGCCCGCGACTGGAGCGTACTCCGTTTGGAGTATTCAGTTGCATAGGCCGCCAAGGACATCCTGCCTCTCCCGCTCAGGCGCTAAGGAGTCCCGGCATGAACATCAGGCGATGGTTTGGCACCTCTCTTTCGGCTTTGCTGCTGACCCTGGCTGGAGCGACGGCGGCATGGGCCGCCACGACCGTGACATACACCGGTCAAGGCTTCAACTTCGACGGCACCACGTACAACCTCAACGATCAGCGCTGCGGCCTGACCGGGCAGGACGACGCCAATGATGGCAGCACCGGCCTGTTCGCCAACTGGCACGGGCCGGGCCAGCCGTACCAGACCGGGGACGCCTATCTCGTCTGGGTGCTGACCGCCAACGGGCCGACATCGGCAACGCTCAACCTGCCGGACAAGACCGTCCAGATGATCAAGGTCGGTGGCACGTTCAAGTTCGCCAGCACGTATTACCCGTACCTGACGCTCGTCAACACGCCGGTGACGGCCAGCTACGCGGGCACCGCCAAGGGCAACGTCCAGTTGGTGGTCAGCCACGGCTGCCAGCCGTTCGAAACCGATGGCGCATGGTGCTCGCCGGGTTACTGGCGCAATGCCTCGCAGGCGGCGTGGGACCTGATCGGCGTGGACAAGTATGCGGCGTTCAACGATACGGTCGTGCCGGACTTCTACATCACGCCTTCGCCGGCTGGTCCGACGCTCGCCCAGGTACTTGCCACGCCGGGTGCCAACACCTTTGGCGCGGCAGCGGCTCCGTACGGCTTGAACGCCTTCAATGCCACGGGCGCCTACCTGACCAACAGGATCCCGCTGTTCCACTTCGATCCCAACCTGATCGGCAATGAAAACGCCTGCCCGATCGACAATCACGGCAACTACAAAATCCCGGAATGATCGGCAAACTCCCGCGGCCCGGTGCACGAGGCGAACCACCTCATGCACCGGGCCTTTGGGTGTCCGTAGCGCCGAAACACTGCGCGGCCGCCGCAGCCCGCACCTGCGCCAGCAGGGCTTCGCCGGACCACGAAGGGGGCGCTTCGGTTTTTGCCCGGCGTCCCGCACGAGGTCGCCTAGCCGTTCGTTCACGGGGGCGGCTTTCCCGATGATGACGTCGTACCGCGACAGCGCGAGCCCGCGATCGCGCAACTGATCGGCGATGCGCGCACGTCATCGGATGTTCCTCGATCCACGGAATCCGGTGGCCGGCGCGGACCGTTATCCGCCGGTCGGGTGCTTGCCGGTGAACACCGCCAACTGCGCCGCGAAGGCGCGCTTGAACGCGGGCCGCGCCTCGCCGCGGGCGACGTAGGCGGCGAGGATCGGGTAGTCGTCCAGCATGCCCGACGGCTTCAGCCGCATCAGCGCGTGCACCATCATCAGGTCGCCCGCGCTGAACGCGCCGTCGAGCCAGTCGGCATCGCCAAGGCGGACCGAAAGGTCGCGCAACCGGTTGCGGATGCGATCCATGACGATCGGCAGGCGCTCGGCGGCCCAGGGTTTGTCGCCCTCCACGATCCTGACGATCGTGAGATCGAGGATCGGCGGCTCGACGGTGTTGACCGCGGCAAACATCCACATGATCGCGCGCATGCGGGCATCCGCATCGTCCGGCAGCAGCCCGGCATGGTTCTGCGCAAGGTGAAGCACGATGGCGCCCGACTCGAACAGGGCGAGATCGCCTTCTTCATAGGTGGGAATCTGACCGAAAGGATGCAGCGCGCGGTGCGCGGGCTCCTTCATCGCACTGAAGGAAACCAGTCGAATGTTGTAAGGCTGGTTGACCTCTTCGAGCGCCCAGCGCACACGCATGTCGCGCGCGAGCCCCTGGCCGCGATCGGGCGAACTTTCAAAGGCGGTAATGGTGGGGATCATGGAAAACCTCCGGGTGGTTGAATGATGCGTCTGGCGTCGTGCCATGGATGGCGAAGGAAGTTCAGAGGTAGCTGAGCCACCAGTCCTTGCGTCGCCGCTTCACGCCGGCATACCAGCGGCAGAGCGGATAGAGGGCGAGGACGACGAAGGCCCACACCAGGTAGATGGCCGGCAGGTCTGCGGCCCAGCCCGGTGGCGCGGTGAACGGAAAATGGCCGAGGTCCGACGACTGGAACATGCCGCTCGCGCTGCCGAAGCGGACGTAGCAGGCGATGACCGCCAGCAGGTGGATCAAGTAGAAATGCAGGACATAGAAAAACAGCGGCACCTTGCCGATGGTCAGTGCAGGGCGCAGCCAGCGCGGCGTACCGTTGTCCAGCGCACGCAACAGCAGCAGCGCCGGCCCCAGCGTCATCAGCAGGAACAGCAGCGACGGCGGATACTTGTTGGTGTTGAGGAACGACAGCAGGGTCCACAGCGGTGACTTCTGCACCGACCACGGAATCGGATCGCCGTACACGTTCAGCAGCCGCAGTAGCACGAAGCCCACGCCGAGCCCGATGCCGAGCCGCAGCAGGAAAGTCCGGCGGCGGTCCTCGTCCCAGCGATACACCTGGCCCAGCGTGTAGCCCAGTGCGGTCACGCCCAGCCACGGGATCAGCGGATAGGCGACGAGCACGACATGTCCCGGCGCGTTGACGAGAAATCCGGGCGCATGCAGCACCGACCACAGCGGTGCGAAGCTGCCGAACGCGGTCGCCGGAATGCCATCCAGCAGGTTATGCCCGGCGACCAGCACGGCGCCGAACGCGATGATCGTCCAGTCCGGCAGGTGAATCAGCCCGGCCAGCGCGATCATCGACCAGCCCAGGGCCCACAGCACCGTAATCGCGGTCACCTGGTAGTCGAGGTTGAACTGCAACGCAAAGCGCATGACGACCAGTTCGAGGAAAAGCAGCCACAGGCCGCGCGTGAGCAGGAAGCGCGACAACTCGCTTTTCGACAGGCGCTGCAACGCCAGGCGGGCGCCCGTGCCGGTGAGCAGGAAGAACACCGGCGCGCAGAAATGGGTGATCCAGCGGGTAAGGAAGAGCTGTGCCGTGGTGGCGGCCAGGTTGGTCGGGCTGGCGTCGAGCGCACCGAAGAAATCACGCACGTGATCCAGCGCCATGATGACGATGATGATCCCGCGCAGCAGGTCGACCGACTCGATGCGAAGGCGGCTGGATGCGTGCGCCATGGCAGGCGCTTTCGAATCCGGCAACAGCATCGTCGTACTTTCCGTGCTCATGCCAGTGATGTCCTTCCATCGCGTGTGATCCCCGGTCGCGAGCCTACGCTGGCGCGATTCTTGACGAAACCGGGATGCAATCGCCGCGCTCGGGATGCCCGTGCTCGAGGTGCCGGGTTCCTGGCCGGCGCGGCCGTTGCCCCGCGACAGCGGTTGCACCGGCCATCGTCAACCACGCCGGGCGGCCTCGATCGCGGCGATGTCGATCTTGGTCATCGTCATCATGGCGTCGAAGGCGCGCTTGGCGACCGCGGGATCGGGGTCGGTGACCGCGGCCATCAGGACACGCGGGGTGATCTGCCACGACAGGCCCCACTTGTCCTGGCACCAGCCGCAGGCGTTGGCCTGCCCGCCGTTGTCGATGATCGCGTTCCACAGCCGATCGGTTTCGGCCTGGTCGTCGGTAGCCACCTGGAACGAGAACGCATGGGTGTGGGGCACGCCGGGCCCGCCGTTCATGCCGATGCATGGAATGCCCATCACGCGGAATTCGACCATCAGCACGTCGCCCCGCTTGCCGGAGGGATAGTCGCCCGGCGCGTGATGGACCGCACCCATGGCGCTGTCCGGAAACGTCTTGGCGTAGAACGTGGCGGCGTCCAGGGCGGCGCCGTCGTACCAGAGGCAAATCGTGTTCTTGCTGAGCATGTCGGGTTCTCCGTTCAGGGCGGGAAGGGCCCTTCATTTTCTTCGACGAACGGCGGACGTGCAGATCGACACGCGAAACCCGATCGGCGTGGAATGGCATCCGGGTTGCCCGCCGTCCGGGCCGAGCGTAGCCGGCGCCGTTCGACGTTTGCGGGTGACGCTTGCCTGGCCGCGGCCGAGGTTGCACTCTCTTCGGATGAACGCGATCACTCCCACGGCGGCGGAACTGGCGATCCTTCGGGTGCTGTGGCGCAGCGGCCCCTGCACCGTGCGCGACGTGCACGCCGCGGTCTATGGCGATACGCGGATCGGCTATACCAGCGCGCTCAAGCTGATGCAGAACATGCTGGCCAAGGGCCTGGTGACACGGACGGAGGACGCCCGGCAGCACGTTTACGCCGCGGCGGTCTCCGAACGGCGCACGCTGAACCGGGTGGTGAGCGGCTGGATGGACAACGTGTTCGATGGATCGTCGCTGGCGCTGGCCATGCAGGCGCTGGACGCGCGGCCGGTGGCGGCCGACGAACTGGCCGAACTCAAGGCGGTCATCCGGAAACTGGAGCGCAGGCAGGGCAAGTCATGAGCTTCACCGTCGCCTACTTCGCGCGGCTCGAACTGTGGTGGATCGGCGCCGTTGCGATCCAGGGCGTGCTGCTGCTCGGATCGTGGCATGCGTGGAAGCGCACGCTGGCGGGCGCGTGCGCCGAACGGCGGCATCGCATGGCGTGTATCCATTTCGCGGCGTTGGCGATGTTGCCGGCAGCGACGGTGGCAACGGTGCACCTGACCGTGGCCGGCATGGGTGCGGAGATCTCGCGTGCATCGCCGATGGCGGGTCTCGCGCAATGGCCCTGGGGTGGTCCGGATGCCTGGCACGGGTCCACGCCGGTGTTCGTGGTGTGGCTCGCGGGAGCAATGGTGATGGCGTTGCGCCTGGCAGCGGATGCCTGGCGTGCGGCGTCGCTGCGCCGCGAATCCACGCCCGCGGAATGGACGAGCGCGGTGGACCGGCTCGGCGGCGGCTGGGCTCCGCGGGTGACGCTTTGCATGGCGGATGTCACCGTTCCGCAAGTGGTCGGCATTCGCCGGCCTGTGCTGCTGGCGCCGCGCGACCTGGCCGCACGCCTGCCCGTCGCCGAGCGCGATGCGGTGCTCCTGCACGAGCTGGCGCATGTGCGTCGGCGCGACGTGCTGTGGAACCTGCTGCAACGGCTGATGCTGGTGCTCGTGTGGTTCCAGCCCGTCGCATGGTGGCTGCATCGCCAGCTCGCGCGCGAGCGCGAGCTTTGTTGCGATGCGCTTGCCGTGCGCCACGGCGCGTCGCCGCTGGTGTTGGGAAAGGCGCTGGTGCGCCTGGCGGAAAATCGTGTGCGCGACGACCTGTCGATGGGTATCGGTGGTCGCGGAGAACTGACCACCCGCATCCATCACCTGCTTGGCCTGCATGAAGCCGGCATGCCGCCGCTTCGCTCGGTCGGCATGGCGGTGGCGCTGTCGCTCTCGTGCCTGTCGGCGATCGGCCTGGGCCGGATGGCGCTGGCCGACCCGGCGATGGGCGATTTGTACATCGCCAGCGCGATGGGCCCGACCGTGGTCATCGCTGCGCACGATCCGGCGGGGACGTTCACGCTGCGGGTACGGCAGGGCCGGGTGATCCAGGCTTCCGTCGATCGCCGGCGCATACCGCAGGAGGATATCGTGCAGCAAGGGCCTCAGGTGACCTTGGTCGACAAGGCGCGCCTGCCGATCGTTTCGCTGCAGGTGAGCCCGCAGGGAAGGGTGCGGTGGCAGGCGCGGCCCGGTGAAACTCACCGGCGTTGACAGCTACGACGCGCATCGTAAACACTACGATCCCAATCGTAGATGGAGGTCGGCCATGCCTGCCCGTGTCGCTGCGTTCGGAGTTCCCTTCGCCATCGCTCTCGCCTGGGCCGGGCTGGCCGCGCAACCGGCCCTTGCCTCGGTTGATCCCGCCGGAGCGGCCGCTGCCTTCGCCGAGGCGAAGACCATCTGCCAACGCGATGCGGGCAGGCTGTGGGGGCACAGCCTGTGCGGACCGATCCTGGTGGTCGATCCCGTCGCCCGCTCGGTGGTGGCGAACCAGGCCGATGGCGGCGGGATGCTGAAGGCTCGCGGACAGGTGTTCGTGGGCACGCTGCCTGCATCGGAAATCGTCGCCAACACCAGCGTGTCATGGTCAGGCGTGCACTGGACCGAGTTGCTGTGGCCGTTGCCCACGGACCTCGAACAGCGTCAAGTGATGTTGGCACACGAGTTGTTTCATCGGATCCAGCCGGAGCTGGGCAGGGCCCTGTCCGACGGCGACAACGCCCATCTGGATACCTTGCAGGGTCGCTACCTGCTGCAACTGGAATGGCGTGCCCTGGCTGCAGCACTGGAAGCGCCGACGGCAGCGGCGCGCAAGGCGGCTGTCGCGGATGCGCTGCTGTTCCGGCACCAGCGCTATCGGCTTTTCCCCGGCGCCGCCGCCGGCGAAGCTGCGCTGGAAGCGAACGAAGGCGTCGCCGAATACACCGGTGTCAGGGCAGGGTTGAGCACGCCGAAGGCGCGCATCGCCTACGCGATCCACGATCTTTCGGCGTTCGTGGCGGCGCCCAGCTTCGTGCGCTCGTTCGCCTACGCCACCGGTCCCGCCTATGGCTTGCTGCTGGATCAGGCCGACCCCGACTGGCGCGGCAAGCTCGCATCCGGCCAGCGGATGGATCAGTTGCTGGCCGCGGCCTTGCGGCTGCAGACGCCCTCGTTCGACGCGCTGCGCCAGCGGGAAGCCGTCTACGATGACGGAAGCCTGCATGCGCGAGAACTGCAGCGCGACCGGCAACGGCAGGCGCACCTGGCGGCGCTCACGGCCAAGCTGGTCGGCGGCGCAGTGCTGCGGTTGCCGCTGGTCCACACCAGTTTCCAGTTCAACCCGCAGACGCTGCAGCCGTTGGGCGCCGCCGGAACGGTCTATCCCACGATGCGGCTGAAGGCGGACTGGGGCGTGCTCGAGGTGGAGGACGATGCCCTGCTGGACAGCGCGTCGAAAACCGCCAGCGTCTCCGCCGCCGGCATCGACGTGGCCGCCCGCAAGGGTCGCGGCTGGCGGCTGGATTTGAGCGATGGCTGGACCATGGTGCCGGGCAAACGCAAGGGCGACTGGGTCGTGCAGCGTTCCAACGCCGCGCCGCATTGATACGCCCGAGCGCGGATCGACCGGGCAACGGAGATGTATGCGCCAGGTTGCTCAGGCGGCACGCCGCCCGCGCGTCGATGCTTCCGCTTCGTGCAGCCAGGTGGTGAAGCCATCCTTCGCCGGTGAAGCGGAGTTGAGCAGCATCACGGCGCTGATCTGTCCGCGATGTCCTGTGCCGTGGTTGATCACGTGCATGAGCATCTCCTCGCGCGACATGCGGCCTGGCGCGCCGTCGGTGAACTCGAAGTCGATGGATTCCGACAATGCATCGCGATCGAGCGTCGGCACGTAGTCGACGTATTCCCGATCGCTTTTCCTGATGTCCCTGGACAGGGCTTCCAGCGAGGGCATCTCGATCAGGTTGGCCGACGTGTACGTGTGGGCCTTTCGCCTGAGGTGCGCAGCAAAGATGCGGTCGACGACAAGGCTGTGGCTCAGGGCCTTGATGGCCAGGCCGGTGACCGGGGAATCGCCGCCAAGCCTGGCCAATGCCGTCAGCAGTTCGTCGTTGGCCCAGGCTTTGTACCGGAACAAGCGTTGCAAGGTGTCGTGCATGTGGTGGTCTCCTGATTACGTGTGGCGCATGTCGATGGGTCTTGCATTCGGTCCCAGGTCTTTCAGAATATGAGTGATCATTCGCTTTTTGTACTCGCATTGGCGGCGACGAAAAATGTCACGCAAGCTGCTCACAAAACCGCGTAAAGTCGCGCTGCAGGAGCGCTCGCGCATGACCGTGGACGCGCTGCTGGATGCAACCGCTCGCATTCTCGTCAAGGAAGGCTTCGACAAGGCCAGCACGAATCGCATCGCTGAGGTGGCAGGGGTGAGTGTGGGCTCGCTCTACCAGTACTTCCCGAGCAAGGAAGCGCTCGTGGCCGCCGTCATCGAGCGCCATCAGCAGGAGATCATGCGGACGGTCCGTGGCGAACTGGCGGAGGTCTGGACACAACCGCTGGGGGCGGCGATACGCAAGCTCGTTGCCGTCGCGGTCAAGGCGCACCGCGTCGATCCCAGGCTGCACCATGTGCTCGCGGAGCAGATTCCGCGTGTGGGAAAGCTGGAGAAGCTGGAGACCTTCAATCGCGAAAATCACGCCTTGTTCAGAGCGTATCTCGAAGGTTGCACGGAGAAACTCCGCGTCGACGATCTGGAGCTGGCCTCCTTTGTCTGCGTGACCACGATCGAGGCGTTGACGCACAACGCCGTACTGCATCATCCGAAGATGCTGTCGGACGGAAGCATGGACGCGCTCGTCGACGAGGCCGCGTATCTCGTGATCAGATACCTGAAGGGCTAGCTTCTCTGCCGCGTTAAGGCAAAGGTGCGCTGCTGATCATCGTGAGATCGCCTGCCGCGATTTGCGCGGCGTGGCGCAAAGCAGGGGTTGTGCCGCCGCGTGATCGAGAGGCTCGCCGCCTGGCCCGGTTGCATCCGCGGGACGTGTTCATCCATCTGCCGGAGACCGCGAAGGAGAACGGTTCGTTCGGCGACGGCACGGCGCCGTACGCCTGAAGCCGCATCGCACGGGGCTGCCGTCGCGACATCATGCGGATGTCTGCGCAGGCAGCGGGTGTCACTTCGTTCGCGTATCGATCGCCACCCAGTTGATCTCCCACGTCTTGCCGCCATCGTCGGAGAAGGCCTGCTCGAAGCGGACCGTGTCGGCGTCGAGTGGCGTGATCACGAAGCGGACGAAGACGGCGCGTCCGTCGAAATCTTCCTGGTCATAAAACTCGCCGCGGCCATCGATGAATCGGCCGATCGTCGGCTGCCCCAGTTTTCCTCCCCTGCTGCTCGCGAAGTTGAGGCTCCATTGGCGGGACTGCGGGTTGTAGAGCCGCAGGTTCAGGCCTTCGAAATGGCCGTCCGGACCGTCGGCGGTCAGTTCGACGAGATTGGCGCGGCCGTTCCATACCTTGCGCACGGTAGTCACGCCCTCGTATTCCAGCCATTCGTTCGATCCCGACAGAGGATGTGCCAGTCGCTTCAGGCGCGTGTGCCATGTGCCGATCTCGAAATCGAAATCGTGCTGTCCATCGCGCGGCGTTTCCGCACCGGCCTTGGCGACTTCTGCCGCTTGTGCGCAGACAGCTTTACCCGGCAGGTAGAGCAGCCCGAGGATGGCCAGGCACGACAGGACAGCACGGCGACGGTTCGGCATGGCATGCTCCAGTGATCGGATTGATCGAACGCTAGAGGCCGCCATGTCCATCGACAAGAACGCACGTCGAGGTGCGTACCTATTGGCCAGCGCCCATCCGCTGGCGGAATGTCCACTGCACGCGGCCTTCGTCGCGGTCGGCGGCAAATGGAAGCTCACGATCCTGTACTGGCTCGCGCGCGAGACGCATCACTTTTCCGGCCTGCTGCGCCGTGTCGCCCCGATCTCGCACAAGGTGCTGACCGAACAGCTGCGCGAGCTCGAAGCCGATGGCCTGGTCGAACGGCTGGCGGGCGGCCCCGTGCCGGCGCCGGTGCAATACCGCCTGAGCGGCTACGGAGAAACGGTGTTGCCGCTGGTGGAGCAGGCGAGGATCTGGGGCCTTGCGCACCTTCAGCAGATGCGCGGCCCGGATCGGCCGGCATCGACGGCAGCACTGGGTTGCAGCGACGCGTTGGGCGAACGCGCCAGATAGCGGGATCGCGGCCGGCGACACGCGCGATGGGGCATTGCCGATTCGACCGTGCGTTCCTTCATCCGCAGATAGCCGGTTTCCACCGCGTCAGCGCGGCGCAGGAAATCCGATCACCACATCGTTCAACGGCAACTGCGCCTCACGATGGCGGACAGGCGAGGCCACCCACGGCTCGCCCTGGCCGAACAGCTGCGCTTCGGTTTCCGGCCCCAGCAGATCGAAGCGATCGAAGGCGAACGGAAGCCCCTCCGAGCCTTCGAAGGCCGCCGCGGTGGAAAGCTGGAAGTGCAGATGCGGAGCCGCGGAACTGCCGGACTGCCCCAGGCGTCCGAGCAGCTGTCCGCGCCGGACGTGCTCGCCCGCATGCACCTTCACGCTGCCACGCTGCAGGTGCGCGTAGCTGGCGTAGACGCCCGGTCCGATCTCCAGCACCACATAGTTGCCGAACAGGCCATGCGCGGTGAGCGACTCCGGTTCGGGCTGCGGGCTGAGCGGCGAGTGCTCGACTTCACCGTCGCGCATGTCGCGCACCACGCCGTCGGCCACGGCGAGCACGTCCGCGCCGTAGCCGATCCAGTCGGCGTGGCGGGTCTTGCCGATGTCCTTCACTCCGGCGCGCATCGCATGGCCGCGGGCATCGACCCCCACCAGATCCAGTGCGTAGCGTTGCGGAATGGTCAGCTGGCCGTTCACCGCCACCAGGCTGCCCCAGTGATGCGAATGCGCGTTGCCGGGCCCTTCATGGGCCAGCCACAAGCCGCCGCGCAATGGCGGGCCGATGACCGTGGGCGCTGTGGTATCCAGCGGCACGCGCACGCCATCGAGCAATGCGGTCGCGTGTTTCGCGGTGGCGAACGGCATCCGGTGACGCAGCACGCGCGGCACGGCTTTGCCTGCCGGCAAGGTCAGCCAGACATAGAAGACCACGCGCTTGCCGCCCGCGATCGCCACCGGCGCATGCCCGGCCGGTGCCGGGCGGCTCATGCCGGCCAGGTCGGCCGCGCCGAAGCTGGCCAGTGGCGTGCGGCCGTCGTCCGCATAGACGTCCAGACCCTGCGGCATCAGCGCGCCGGTGTCGCCGTAGATGCTGGTGACGTGCAGTTCGTAGGCCAGGTGCGTCAGCCCATCGCTGCCCACGAAGACAGCCGGCGCAAAAGGCACGCGCGCCTCCACCGGCGCAAGCGCCTGTTGTGCCGTCGCCAGCGACGTCCAGCAGAACAGCAGGACGGCGAGCCCGCGGAGAAATCTTCCATCCATCGACAGGGATCCTTGGCGCCTGCCGGAGCGGCAGCACCCCAGCGTAATTCAATAGCGAGCCTGCGAAGCAATGCGCCGCGCTTGCGCCGGACAGGCGGGCCTGGCGAAGCGTTCCTTCATGACTCGGGCGGTCGTGCCTAATCGCTTGTCATTGCAAAAACATCGTTTTACGATAGATTGCGATCACTCAACGATATGAGGAGTAACGACATGGGCAACCTCGCCGTGCTGGCGCTGAGGGCCGTCATCGCGATCGCGCTCGCGGGATCCGTGGTGGTGCAATGCGTGATCGCGCCGCTGCTGTGGCAGGACCTCGAGCACGCGCGTGCCGACGTGCGCATCCCGCTGGTCGTCATCGTCATCCTGGGCGTATTGACGTTGCAGGTGACCGCGGTCTGCATCTGGCGGCTGCTGACCATGGTTCGGCGCGGCACAGTGTTTTCGCTCGCCGCGTTCCGCTATGTCGACATCGTGATCGGCGCGATCGCGGCGGCCTCGGTGCTGACGTTCGGCATCGCGGTGGTGGGCGCGCACAGCAACCGCACCACGCCCGGCGACGAGATCGCCCCGGGCCTGATCGCCATGATCTGCGGCGCGTCCCTGGTGATCGGCGGCGTGGCGCTGATCGTGCTGGTGCTGCGCATGCTGCTGGCCCAGGCGGTGGCGCTGGATTCGCAGGCCAGGCATCTGCAATCCGAACTGGACGAGGTGATCTGATGGCGATCATCGTGGACATCGACGTGATGCTCGCCAGGCGCAAGATGGCCGTCGGCACCCTCGCCGAACGCGTCGGCATCACACCCGCGAACCTGGCCGTGCTCAAGAACGGGCGCGCCAAGGCCGTCCGCTTCACGACACTGGCCGCCCTGTGCGAAGTGCTGGAATGCCAGCCGGGCGATCTGCTGCGCTGGGAGCCCGGGGACAAGGGCGGCGGAAGAGCGGGCGATTGACCACTTGAGCCTGGTGGCGCCGCGCCTCCCATCGCGGCAAGGAAGTTTTGACTGCTTGCCGTGCACCGGCGCCGGGCCGATATGCCATGGCGGCGCTGCATTCCTGTCCTGCTGGATTAAAGTGTTGGGCACTCGCGGGCATGGACTTCAGGGGAACGGAAAGAATGAGAACCGGACGATGGACGTTCGTGCTGGGGCTGTTGTGCACCACCGTTTTGCATGCGCAGCCGCTGTCATTTGCCGACCTCGCGCGGCACATGCAATACGACACGGTGAAGATCTCGCCCGATGGCGAATACATCGCTGCCACGGCGGTGGTGCGCGGGCATACCGTGCTCGCGTTGATGCATATCTCGGACAAGAAGGGCCAGCTGGTTCGCCCACGCGATGAGGATTCCGTCACCGACTTCTGGTGGGTATCGCCCACGCGCGTGGTATACACGGTGGGCACGCGCATCGGTGGCTACGACGCGCCTCTGGCCACCGGCGAGTTGTATGCGGTCAACGCCGATGGCAGTGGCTCCGCCATGTTGTTCGGCATCCGCAAGGGCGGCATGAGCACCGGCTCGAATATTCCGCAGGTGGTCAGCACGCTTGGCACCGCCGAGTTCATCGCCTCGATTCCCGATGACCCCAATCACATTCTGGTTTCCACCAGCCTGTGGGAGGCCGGCGGCAAGCAAGGCAAGGTGTCGACGGCCTATCGCATGGATGTGCGCACGGGCGCCTTGAGAAAGCTCATCGACGCGCCGGTGCGCAACGCGCATTTCCTGGCGGATCACAAGGGGCGAATCCGTTTCGCCTGGGCCGAAGACAACGATGACGGCACTCATGTTTTCCAGCATCCGGTCGCCGGCGATGGCTGGAACGCGATGCCGGAAATGAGCTCCGGCCGCTCCGTCCCCCTGGCTTTCGATCGTGACGACAGCGCTGCCTACTTCGCGTGCCCCGGCGCGAGCGCCGGTTTCGGCGTATGCCGGTGGACCGAAGCCGAACCGGTGTTGAAGGAGGTCTGGAGCAACCCGAACGTCGAGGCCGACGGGCTGCTGAGAGGGCTGGCCGAGGATGATATTGCCGGCGTCTCCTTCATGGACGGCCGTGCCGGCATCGCGCCGTTCGACATGGGCTCGCCCGCAGCGCAGGCATTGATCGCGCTAATGAAACAGTTTCCCGGCGAGAGCGTGAAGTTTGTTTCCGGCACTCGCGATGGCCGCCTCAGCGTGGTGCTGATGGAGGCCGACGCCGATCCAGGAGCGTTCTACCTGTTCGACTCCGGCACCAAAAAGCTGACCTCAATGCTTCAGCGGGCGCCGTGGATCCATCCGGAAGCGATGGCGGTCAAGCAGCCCTTCGAGTTCGCTGCACGCGACGGCATGAAGCTGCAAGGCTATGTGAGCTATCCGCCGGGGCATGAGCACGACAAGCAGCTGCCGGCCGTGGTCGTCGTGCATGGCGGTCCGTTCTATGTTCGCGACCGCTGGGACTACGATCCCGACGTGCAGGTATTGGCCACGCATGGCTACGCTGTGGTGCAGGTCAATTTTCGCGGTTCGAGCGGCTACGGATACGGCTTCGAAAAGGCTGGATGGCGCCAATGGGGCGGCCGGATGCAGGACGACGTTACCGATGCCACCCGCTGGGCGATCGCCAGCGGCATCGCCGATCCACAGCGCCTGTGCATCTACGGCGCCAGCTATGGTGGCTACGCTGCGCTCGAGGGCGCGGCGAAAGAGCCCGATATGTACCGATGCGCGATCGGCTATTTGGGCGTCTACGATCTGCCGCTGATGTACCGGTATGGCGACATGCTCGAATCGACCCGTGGCGAAAACTTCCTGAAGCGGCAGATGGGCGACGACATGGCCGAGCTGGCCAGGCGCTCGCCGATCAACCAGCTCGATGCACTCAAGGCGCGCGTGATGCTGGTGGTTGGCGGCAAGGACGAGCGAGTGCCGCCCATTCAGGGTATCAACCTGCACAAAGCCCTGCTCGCACGCAAAGTGCCGCATGTCTGGCTGGAAAAACCGGGCGAAATGCACGGCTTCTATAACGAGGACAACGTCACCGAGCTGTACACGAAAATGCTGGACTTCATCGGTTCGAGCATCGGCCCGGGAGTGGCGGGTGACGGCACCGCGGGCCACTGAAAATCGCCGCGGACGACGGCAGCGTGCCGGTGCCGGCGATATAGCTGTGGTCAGTCTTCCGCCGGTGGTTCCTGATGCGCCGCGATCTTGTCCAGGATGCGCTGCAAGGTCTTGATGTCGGTGTCGGACAGACTCTGCAGGGCCGGGGGCGTTGCGTCGACGACCCGGCGTGTGGCGGCCGTGACGCTGCGTCCCGCGGCCGTGATCGACACCAGCTTCGCGCGGCGGTCATCCGGGTGCGGGTAGCGTTCCACGAGGCCGCGGCCTTCCAGATCGTTGATCGCAACGGTTGCCGCCGGTGCGTCGGTGGACATCGCCTCGGCGAGTTCCTTGAGCGTCATCGGGCCGGCGCCGAGACGCTTGAGCGCGCGGATGCGGCTGAAGGGCAGGCCGGTGGCGTCGGTGACCTTGCGTCGCCAGTCGCCCCGGCTGTCCATCACCCACGCGACCAGGGTGTGCCAGATGAGGTCGGTGTCGCCCGCTTTCGATGGTGTCTTCTTCATGCCGCTGCTCCCGAGGGCGTTTCTTCCAGCAGATGCGCTGCATGGCGGCGGGTGCCATGGGCCCATGCCGTGCTGGAAAGCCAGCCCAGGCATACCACGACCGCTCCGCTGCCGACGACCAGCCACCAGAACGTGTGCGTCGCCAGCGCGAAATCGTGCCGTACGTCCACGGCTGCGACCATCGTGCCGGCAATCGCCACGCCGAGCGCGGCGCCTACCTGCCGGCTGGTGGAGGCCACCGCGGCGGCCAGGCCGGCTTGCGCCTTTGGCATGCCGGACACGGCGGTGTTGGTGATGGGCGCGTTCACCATGCCGAAGCCGACGCCGAAGATCACGTAGCTCACCAGCAGCACAGTCAGCGGCGTGGCCGCGGTCAGTTGGGTGAGCATCGCGGCGCTGGCGGTCGTCGCCATGCCGGAGATCAACAGCGAAGGCCGCGTGCCGCGCGAACCGACCAGCCTGCCGGAAAGCGGCGAGCAGAGGATGGTCGCCAGGGCCATCGGCAACGTGCACAAGCCGGTCTGGAATGCCGAGTAGCCGCGGATCTCCTGCAGGTAGATGGTATTGAGGAACAGGAAGCCGGAGAACGCCGAAAAGCTGCAGATGGCGATCACCGTGGCGCTGCTGAAAGGCGTGCTGCGGAAGAAGCGCAAATCGATCAGCGGCTCTTTCCGCCGTGGCTCATAGACCAGCAAGGCGGCGATGGCCAGCACGGCAAGGCCGAACGCGCCGGCGATGACGGGCGCATGCCAGCCTACGCGTGGCCCCTCGATCACCGCATAGGTCAGTGTGGCAAGCGCCATGAAGACGAAAGTCTGCCCGAGTGGATCCACCCGGCGCGGTCGGGCGGCTTTCGACTCGGGGATGCAGAGCGCCGCGAGCACCATCGCTGCCGCGCCGATCGGCAGGTTGATCCAGAAGATCGAGCGCCAGCCGACCGTCTGCGTGAGGAAACCTCCCACCAGCGGCCCCAGGGCCATCGAGACGCCGGCCACCGCACCCCACACGCCGATGGCGCGGGCACGTGCGGCAGGTTCATGGAAAGTGTTGACGATGATCGACATCGCCACCGGGTTCAGCATGGTCGCCCCGAGGGCCTGCAGGACGCGGAAGGCGATCAGCGAATGGATGTCGCTGGCCAGGCTGCACATCAGCGAGCCGAGCATGAAGAGCGCCATGCCGGCCTGGAACACGCGCCGGCGCCCGAAGCGGTCCGCCATCGACCCGGCCATCATCAGCAAGCTGGCCACCACCATGGTGTACGCGTCGATCACCCATTGCAGCCCGGAGATCGATGCGCGCAGCTCATGGTGGATCGACGGAAGCGCGACGTTGACGATGGTGACATCCATCGCAACCATCAGCAGGCTGAGGCAGCAGATGGCGAGGATGAGCTGGGGGCGCGGCTTGATCGGCTGCGCGGATATCAGGCTTGTGTTCATGGATTGATTGTATGAACACAATGATTGTCAGTCAACAACTGTTTTGCCCGGCGCGCCGCATTCCCGCTACTTCGTCGATCCGGGCGCCCCGGTTCATGCTTGAATGCCGAAATGAATCGTCATCCTGAAATGGGCGAGCTGCCGCTTCGCCGCCGTGCCAGGCAACTCGTGGAAGCGCAGCAATTCGACGCTGCGTGCGAGGTGCTCGAATTACTGGCCCGAGAGATCCCGGACAACCCGGCCGTGCGCATGGATCTCGCTGCCGTACTGCTGCGCTGTGGCCGTCTGCGCGACTCCACGGCCCAATTGCTCAAGGCAGTGGATTTGCCGGATATGCAACCCGAGCTCGCCATGCAGATCGCCCGCGGTCTGGTTTACGGAGGGGAAATCGTTGCGGCGCGGGCCTGCCTGGACAGGCTGGAGTCGCGGCCGGATCTTCCGGTTGCGCTGCTGGCGGAACAGGCGCACATGAGATGGAACATGCGGGAAATCCCCGCCGCTAGGCGCCTGGTGGATCGCGCCATTGCCGCGGGGGTGGATTCCCCTCGCGAACATCACCTGCGCGCGATGCTGATGCAGTTCGCCGGTGAACTCGACGGGGCAGCCAGCATCCTCGATGCATGCCTGCAGCGCTGGCCCGCATTCGGTGATGCCGCGCTGGCGCGATCCAGCCTGCGGCGGCAGACCCCGCAAAACCATCACCTGGATTTTCTGAGCCATCAGCTGGAACGCTTGCCCGTCGCCACGGACGCTCCAGCGGAGCTGGCGAACCGGGCCGCATTCGAGGCATGCATGTTCAAAGAGCTCGACGACCTTGGCCGGGATGAAGAGGCCTGGCAGGCCCTGGCGCGGTGCAATGCCCTCATGCATCAGGTCACGCCTTACGATCCCGATGGGGAATCCGCCCTGGTCGATGCGCTGATCGAGGCATCGGCTTCGCTGGGCCGACGATCCGGCCCGGATGAGCCGGACGCGGAAGGTCCGCAGCCGATCTTTATCGTCGGCATGCCGCGTTCCGGAACGACCTTGCTGGATCGCATGCTTTCCAGCCACTCGCAGGTGACGTCGGCCGGCGAGATCACCGACTTCATCCGCCAGCTGCGCTGCGTGACCGATGTTCCTCCGCAAGGTGCCCAGGCCCTGTTGCACGCGGTGGAGCGCAGCCCGGGCGCCGATATGGCCGAGCTTGGTGCACGTTATCTGGCGCAAACCCGATGGCGGGCACAAGGCCGCCGATACTTCGTGGACAAACTGCCGACGAATATCCGGATGGTCGCGCACATCCGCCACGCGCTGCCGTATGCGCGCATCCTGCACATGGTGCGTGATCCGATGGAGGTGTGTTTCTCGAACTTCAGCGTGATGTTCGGGAACATCTCGCCATACAGCTACGACCAGCATGCACTCGCCCACTATTACGGCCAGTACGCACGGCTGGCGCAGCATTGGCGTGCAACCATGCCCGACGCCATGCTCGAGGTTTCCTACGCGGATCTCGTCCGGACGCCCGAGGCTGCCTTGCATCAGGTTCTCGAGTATTGCGGGCTGGCGATGGAGGACGCCTGTTTTCATCCCGAGCGGAACGACACCCCGGTAGCCACGCCCAGCAACATCCAGGTTCGCGAACCCATCCATGCCCGCAGCCTCGATCGTTGGCAGCGCTATGCGCAGCATCTCGGCGTGCTGCGCGAGGCCATGGCGCGCATCGCGTGAGTTCGCGGGTGGAACGACTCCGGTTTTCCCGAGGCCACTAATGACAGGGCGCCCGACAAGCACGGTTCATGCTTTCGGCTACGCCAGCACACCGGCATCGCGCAGCCGCGCGCGCAGGCGATCGAGCTTGTCGCCATAGCGGGCGCTGCGGGCAGTGTCGTTGCGCAGGGGTTGCCGCACCTGGGCGGCACTGGGCGCGCTGAGCACGGTGCGCGGTGTCTTGTGGAAGTCGAGGCAGGCAGGGTCGAACGGCAGGTCGCAGAAATCCAGCAGGCGGCGGATCGTCGGTTCCGGTTCGGCCACGAGCGTTTCGTAGGGAAGGTCGAACACGCGGGCCGGGTACTTCTCCAGCCAGAAACGTTTCAGGCGCAGGAAGTCGATGCAGTAATCGGCCATCTCGTCGAGATCGCAGGCGAACCCGACGTCGCCGGTGAAGCATTGCCGGAAGCAGGCCAGGCAGGTTTCCAGCGGGTCGCGCCAGACGATGACCACACGCGCCGCCGGCAACATCGCGAGGGCTGCGCCGACGAGGTACCAGTTCGTCAGGTTCTTGTCGGTGAAGCGCGGCTTGGCTTCACGCCAGCGCGCGGTTCGTGCCAGGTATTCGTTGCCGAGCCGCTGCCAGTCCTCGGCGTTCGCATCGGGTGCCCACAACGGAAACGCCACACGGCGGCGCCGTGTTTCCGCATCGATGACCTGCGGCAGATCCTTGATCTCGTTGGCGCCCTCGACCTGCGGATGCGAGGCGAGGATCTGCTCGACCAGGGTGGAACCGGAACGCGGCGGGCTGACGATCAGGATGGTTTCGTTGCCCAGTTGCGCATCCAGCGGAGTCGGCGGGGCGCCGGCAAACATGCGCATGATCGCGTCCACGCGGCGGTGCTCGCCCGCCGCATCCCATTTCACCCGCTTGCGCCGCGACGCGTTGGCGCGGCGGAACAGCTCGAAGGCCTGCGCGTAATCGCCGTGATCTTCCAGCGCCTTCGCCAGGGTGAAGCCGAGCAGCTCGCGGTGACGATCCGACAAACCTTCGCGGGCGAGGGCTCGCTGCAGGCCTGCGATGTCCTCGCTGTCGAAACGGACGGTGTTGAGATTGGACAAGCCGAACCAGCCTTCGGCGTTACCAGGGTCCAGACGCAGCACATTGCGGAAGCCCGTCACCGCGGCGTCGATCCGGCCCAGGCTCGCCTGTGTTCTGGCCAATGACAGCCGCGCCGAGATGTGGCGGGGATCGAGTTCGAGCGCGCGTTGCAGCGCGGCGATCGCTTCGTCCGTTTGCAGCTGCCGCCACAGCGCCTCGCCAAGGTTGAACCACGCGGAGCTGGAAGCGGGCGCGAGCTTGCAGGCCTGCTGCAGCTGCGTCATCGCTTCGCCGGTTTCGCCGCGTTCGAACAAGGCGATGCCGAGCCCGACGCGCAGCTCGGCATCGTCGGGCCACATCGCCAGCACGCGCCGAAAGCAGTCGATCGCGCCGGCCTGGTCGCCGCGGTGCTGGAGCGCAACACCAAGCATCCGCAGCGCATCCGGATCGTCCGGCGCCAGCGCCAGCACGCTGGTTATCGAGCGCTCGGCGGCCTCGGGCTGGCGCTGCTGCCATTGCCTGCGCGCCGTCGCCAGCAGGCGGGCGGCGGCTGGCGAGAGCGCCGGCCGAACCGGACGCTGTTCCGAAGTGGGCTCGGTCTGGAAGGTCATGTCATCACTGGCAGGCGACGTCGGCGGCAGGCTACACAGGCAGGGCGCCGGCTGCAAAAAGGCGCCGGGCACCGAGCCCGGCGCAAGGGAGAGCCCTGTCAGAAATCGTAGGCCACGGAGAACCTGACGCTGCGTGGCGGCCGGGTGTCCTGCACCCTGCCGTAGTCCGCGTTGGGGCTGCCGGTGGTTCCGAAGAAGTCGTTGTAGAACACCGGCGTCTGCGAGTTGAGCACGTTGAACGCGGCGAGGCTGAAATCGAGCTTATGGTCGGCCCATTCGGGTCGGTAATCCACGTTCAGGCCGAGGTCGTGGACCCACGGCGTGGTGCCCAGCGAGCCCGGTGGCACCGGCTTGCCGCCGCACCAGTAGTAGGTGTGCGACCCGTGCAGGGCCAACTGGTCCGGCCCGTAACCGCCACGGCACAGGCGCGGCGTTCCCGACGTCAGGTAGATATTGGCGCCGACCGTCCACTCCGGCGTGATCGCATACGCGCCGAAGATCTTGAACTGATGCTTGCGGCTGTTGGGCAACACGCCGCTCGACCACTCCATCCTTTCCGGGAAATCCCAGGCGGTGGTGAGCGATTCGTACGATCCGCCCTGCTGCGAATACGTGCTGACCGGACCCTCGGTGTTGCCCCAGGTCCGCGAGAAGACGTAGTCGAACTTGGCGAACCACTTGTCGTCCCAGGCGTGTTCCAGCGACAGGTCCAGCGAGTAGTAGCGGCGCACCGGACCCTTGGTGAAGCCCTGGTCGGATGAATTGAAAGTCACCGGGACGAGGCTCCCGTCCGGCGCCTTCATCAGCAGCTTGTTGGTCACGCCCGGATTGATGAGGACGAGGCTCTGCGCGTACTGGTCGCAGTCCTGCGGCGTCATCCACGCATAGCCCTGCGCCCGCCCCGCCGCGCATTCGTTCTGGATGGCGTCGTAGTCGTCGATGATGCGGTCCATCTTCTGGTACGTGGCGGTGGCGCCGAACACCCATTGGGTACCCAGCATCTGGAACTGCTGCTGCAGGCCCAGCACGTAGTTGTCGGAGAACTCGGCCTTGATGTTTTGCGATGCGGAAACGCGCGGGTCCTTCACCTGGCCGTATTCGCTGTCGATCGACACGCCGGTCGCCGGATTCTGCGGCAGCGGCGTGAACCCGATCGGTTCGCCGGTGGCCTGGTCGATCCCCGTGTAAGTCCCGTACACGCCGGCGTTCACCACCGGAGCGGCGATGGACAGCGCGACCTGGTCCGGCAGCGCCAGGTAGTAGCGGCCGGCGTTGCCGAACACCTTCAGCGTGGAGTCGCCGTGCACGTCCCAGCTGAAGCCGAGGCGCGGCGCCCACTGCGGCTGGGTCAGCCGGATGTAGGGCACGCCCGAGGCGTCGTAGTTGGTGAACTGGTCGTTGCGCAGGCCGATGTTCAGCAGCAGGTTGGGCGTCACCTGCCAGTTGTCCTCGATGTACTGGGCACGCTGGGCCACGCGCACGGAGGCCACGCTCAGGTCGACGTGCCGCTGCACGTAGTAGCAATTGTCATCGTGGCACTGGGTCGACGGGGCGACGTACGGCGGAACGTTGGGGTCGACGCCGAAAACGGGTTTGCCGGGATCGCTTTCCCCATAGATCCATTCGTAACCTGGCCCGGTGTTCTGCGAGCCGTCATCGATGTCACGCGAATTGATGTTGTCGATGCCTACCTGCACGTCGTGGTCGCCCAGCTTGTAATCGAGGCTCAGGCGATAGTTGGTTATCGACTCGCGATGGCTGGGGTTGGCGATCGACGAGTTGTTCTGCGAATTCAGAATGCCGCCCGGCGGAACGAAGGCCGGATCCTGCTGGGAGGCGCTCTCGATATGCGGCAGCTCGGGATCAAAGCCCGGGTAGGCGGGTTGATTCGAGTAGTAATCGCCGTGCATCTTGCCGACCATCGCGTTCAGGGTCAGGTCGTCGGTGATGTAAGACGTGTAATTGGCCGCCCACATCTTGAAGGCGGTCTTGTAGGTCGGGTCGAGGCTTGCAAAATCGCCGCGCTGCAGCGTGTCGTAGTCGAAATCGTAGAAAATGCCCGATGTCTTGTGCGAATTCTTGAGGCCGGTCAGCGTCAGGACGTTACTGTCGTTGATGTTCCAGTTGAGTTTGGCGTACAGCTTCGGATCGTGGACGGTAGTCGTTCCGCTGGTCACGCCCTCGCCGGCGAATTCCGTGGTCGTGCCGTATTTGGTGTCGTCCTTCTCGGCACCCAGGAAGAAGAACAGCTTGTCCTTGATGAGGGGGCCGCTGACGTAGGCGTCGTAGATCGTTTCCTTGTAGCCGTTGCCCTTGCGGTACACAGCCAGGTCCCCGGGGCGATTGCCCGGATCCGTATCGAGCGGATTGGCGAAGTAGTAGTTGACCGGTGCGGCGCGCAGGCTGCCTGGCTGCCACATGGCGCGCGCACCGAAATGCCACTCGTTGGAACCGCTCTTGCCGATCTGGTTGATCACGCCGCCGATCGAACGGCCATACCTGGCGTCGTAGCCGCTGGTGAAGGTCTGCTGCTGCTCGATGGCGCCGTAGGGCAGGGTGATGCCGCCCTGGTTGTTGAGCGCCTCGGTGACGTTCATGCCGTCGACGTAGTACGCGTTCTCGGCCGTCGATGCGCCGCCGAACACGTTGATCGGCGTGCCGAGCGGGCCGCCGGTGAGTTCAGGCGAGCCCATGTTGACGCCGGGCGCCAGCATGGCGATGTCCTCCGCCGTGCGCGACAGCGGCAGTTGCTGCAACTGCTTGGAGGTGATCGTGGTGACCTGGTTGGTCGTGCTCACGTCGATGGGCGGCAGGGCGTTGGCCGAGACGTTGATCGCCGACAGCGTCTGCGCGTTGGCGCCGGTGGCGGCGAAATCCACGGCGACGGCACCCGCGGCGACCGGGCTGACCTGGCTGCGGCTTTGCACGATCTTGCCGTCCTGGAGCAGGGACACCGTATAGGTGCCAACCGGAAGAGTGATCGAGTACCTGCCGGAGGAGTCCACCGCAATGGTGCGGTTGAAGCCCGATCCACCGGTGATCTGGACGGTTTCGCCCGCCGCTACCGGCGCTGTGCCGTAGATGGTGCCGTTGGTCGCCTGGCCCCACGCTGCGCCGGCGAAACCCAGCACGATCGATCCGATGGCGAGCGGCAGCGCCTTGCGCTGGAAGAATGTGCGGCGACGCGTTGCGCGCGGAAACTTGCCCTTCATGGTGCTGTGCACTCCACTGGATGAAACGCCCTGTAGTTTTCCTGTCGATAGCTCTCCGTGGTTACCGCCATCCCGCGCGCAGCACGCGACGTCGTGCTTGCAGGCCATCGCGCCCGCAGAAGCCTGGCCGCCGAAACTTCCAGGCTGATCCGGCGCACTCCGGCACCGATGGATGATTTCTGCAGGCGGTTGCGGCAAGCCGTGCCAGGCCTTCGGCCGACTTGTCGCTGCGGCGGCAGGGACCCCCGGAAACTGGGTGGCGCAGCTTCAGTACTGGGTACTGGGCCAGGCTGTTCCGGGTCTGTCCTGCCGGTGGCGGTGGTTGCCGATCGGACGATCGCGCACCGCTTCCTGCACCTGTCGAGCGTAATCATCGCTACGCGAAAGACCAATGAAAAAATAATGGCCGTGCATAACTTTATGTTATGCATCCATGCCGGATGAGCGAAGCCGTTCCCGCGCGCGAACGCGCTGGCGGGATCATTTTTTGCAGGGGTGCGAGGCGGCGATCAAGCACTCGCCGTGCCGGTCATGCCGGCAGGCTGACCACCGGCGTGAAGCCTCCGAAGATCATGCGCTTGCCGTCGAACGGCATGTCGCCGGCCGCCTCCATGCGCGGATCCTTCATGACCTTCTCCATGCCGGCATCGCGGGTGGCCTTGTCCGGCCATTCGATCCACGAGAACACCACGGATTCATCGTTCTTCGCCTGCACGGCGCGACGGAAGTCGGTGAGCTTGCCGTCGGGCACGTCGTCGGCCCAGCATTCGGTGACACGGGTGGCGCCGAATTCCATGAAAACGGCGTCGAAGGTGTTGGCGTGCGCAATGAACTGTTCGCGGTTCGCGTTGGGAACGGCGATCACGAAACCATCGATATAGGACACGGTTGTCTCCTCGGGCAAGCGGCCGGGATGGCCGCCTTCAGTCATGCGACGAACGATGGCGAGCGGGATCGACAATCACGGTGCGGCGCCGCTGCTTGCCGATCCGCTTTCCAGGTGGAGATATTGAAACGCCCGGCTCAGCGCGCTTCGCTCGGCACCGTGCCGTAACCCGCGGCCTGCAGTTCCTCTCGCGCGGTCAGCGCCGACAGCGCCATGGTCACGCCGGGAGCCACGTCGGCGGCGGCGATGCTCTGGTGGCCGGTGGCCTGGCCGCAGGCCACCATCTTCACGTCGGCCTTGCGCAGTTGCGAAAGCAGCCCGGCATTCGGATTGGCGTGGCCGAACTTGTGCCGGTACGCCGCATCGGACAGCACCAGGTTGACGCCGCTGCCGTAGAACAACATCACCATATGCACCTTGGCTGCCGGCACGCCGGCGAGCGCATACAGGTTGAGTATCTTCGCCGCCGTATTCAGGCGCGCGTTGACCTTGCCGTACATCACCTCGTCGTTGTCCACATCCACCAGCAGGCGATGGACCGCCTGCGCGGAAGGCATCGCCGCGCCCGGACCCACCGACAGCACGCCGCCGGCAGCCTGCACGCGCGGAAACGCCAGGTGCAAGGGAGTGCGATGGGAGCGGTAGGCCATCAGCGCGAATGCGCAGGCCAGCAGCAGCACGATGGCCGCGCCCGCCCACCACTTCATCCGGCGTGAGGTGCGGCGGAATATCAGGGGCGAAGGACCGGTTTCAGTTTGATAGCGCATGGCGGTTTCTCCGTTTTTCTCCAGTTTCTTCGGCACGGCGGCGTCACCGGCCAGTGTAGGCAGCGCCCGTGAAGCAGCAGGCAAGATCGGCCGGGCGGTTGGCGTGGTCAGAAACCGATCTGCGCCCACAGGCCGAGCTCGTTGAAGGTGGCCAGTCCCATGCCCAGGCGGCTGAGCCGTTCGCGCTTGTATACCGCTGCCATCTGCAGCTTTCTGGCGATGTTCCACTCCACGCCGAGGTTCTCGTAGCGATCGTGCCGGGTCGGATCGAGCACTTCGCTGGTGTCGGCCTGATCGTGGCGCACGAACACCGCCCAGTGCGGCGTCAGCTGCGCGCTGCTCCACGCCGACCAGCCGCTGGCCCGGTTGCCCTTGGGCGAGCGCACCTCGTTCCAGTTGCCGGCGCGGAAATATTGCGCGCCAAGGCGCCAGCGCTTGCTCGCCCACGCCAGCATCGCATCCCAGCGGCGCGCGGTATGGAAGGTGGAGTGGTCGCCACCATCCAGCGCGCGCTTGCCGTCGTAGCCGGCCACTGCCAGCACGGTCTCGGCATTCGGCTGCCATGCCACCATCGTTTCCACGTTCGGGCTGTCGCCGGTGCGCGGACGCTTGTAGCTGGAGCCGCTGACTATTGACGTGGCGTACCGCCACTGCCCGTGCCCGCCGACAGTGCCGAGCACGTGCACGCCCCAGTCCGCCGCATCGGCATACTTCAGGCGCGTGAGCAGTTCCTTGTCGACATAGCGGTATCCCGACCAGTGGTTGACCAGGCTGGCCCAGGGCATGTCAGCCGCGCCGAGCCGCAGCGTGACCGCCTTGCTGAAGGCGCCTTGCAGGTAGGCGTGCTTGACCCACAGGTCGGTGGGCGACTCGTCGCGCAGCCAGTTGATGTCGGTGGTAAGGTGCGCCGACCAGATCGGGCTGAAGCGGTGGTCGATGTCGACGTAGAAGCGCGTGAGGTCGGCGCCGTCGCGGCTCACGTCGGTGCGCTTGCCGTTCCTGTACTGGTTGAGATGCGAGACATTGAGGAAAACCTTGCCGCCGAAGGTGGTGCCTCCGATCGGCGTGTCCTGCGCAAGCGCGGCCGTGGTGCAGGCGGTCGCCAGCAGCAGTCCCAACAGGCCGAAAGCCGCCGAGGGTCCGCGCGGCGCGTTCATTTCTTCAACGGCTGCGAGCCGAGCCGGTGCCCGTCCACTTCCGTGCCGTATAGCGAGTCCGGATCGTCGTGGAACGCCTTGCGCGTGGCGGCCACGTTGCCGTTGAAGCGCGGGTCCTGCGGCCGTTCGTGGCCGTCCATGTACATCGCCACGTCCCACGCATCCTGGTCGCTGAGCCTGCCGCCGCGGCTGAACGGCATGTTCGCCTTGATGAAGCCGGCGGCGGTGCCCACGTTGTGCATGCCGGCGCCCCAGTTGAACGAGTCCGGCCCCCACAGCGGCGGAAATACGTAGTTGCCGGCAACCTTCCGGCCTTGTCCGTCGGCACCGTGGCACAGGGCGCAGCGGCTCTCGAATACGGCCTTGCCGCGCGCGAAGTCCGGCGCCCGCGCCGGCCTGGGCACATCCGGATAACCGGCGCCGGGCAGCTTGGTGCCGGCGGGCGCGCCCTTGGCCATCCAGTACGAGTAAGTCTCCAGGGCGATCAGTTCCTTGCTGTCCAGCGGCGGCGCCTTGCCGTTCATGCTGTACATGAAGCAGCCCTGCAGCCGCTCGCCGTAGCTGTTCACGTGCCCGTTCTTCTTGCGGTACGCCGGATACATGCCCCAGGCGCCCCACAGCGGCGCGGAGTCCGCGAGCCGGCCGGCATCGAGATGGCAGTTGCTGCAGTTGAGGCCGTTGCCGACATAGGCGCCGGCGTTTTCGCGCGTGTGCGTGAAAATCGCGCGGCCCAGGCGCACCACGTCGCCGTACGGTCCTTCCGGTATCGCGTTTTCAGGCGGCGGCGCGAACGCGGCTTTCTGCGTGGCGTCCGGCGCAGTGAGGCCTGGCGCTGGATCGGCAGCATGGTTTGCCTGCCGCGCGCTGGCGGCCGCTGGCGGTGAGATGGCTGGCGTCGATGCATGTTCGCCGGCGGGCTTGCCCGAGCAGGCGCCAAGCGCAGCGCAGATGCCCAGCGCGAGCATGCGCGAACCGGCCAATGAGCCGGACGCGAATGGCCGCGTCCTCATGGCGTGGCTCCTGCGTCGTGCAAAGGTTGCGCGGCATACCAGGCGGACACTTCCTTGACGTCGTTGTCGTCGAGCGCTGCGCTGAGGTGCTTCATCAGGTCCAGTGGATCGTTGTGCCGCGTGCCCTGTTTCCACGCCGTCAACTGATTGCGGATATAGACGTCCGACTGGCCGGACAGCGGCGGGAAATGTTCACCGACGCCCACGCCGCCGGGACCGTGGCACTGGTCGCAGCCGGGAATCTGCCGCGACCAGCGCCCGCGTGTGGCGAGCAACGCGCCCGCACTGTCCGCCTTCGGGCCGGCGGCTGCCGACGCGACCCTGGAACGCGGGGGCGACAGCCTTGCGTAATACTCGGCGATGGATTGGCGTTCGCCGGCGTCGAGCGCCGTGGCGATCGGTTTCATCACCGCGTTCTCGCGCGAACCGTTGGCGAAATCGTCCAGCTGCTTGCGCAGGTACGCGCCGTTGAGGCCCGCCAGCCGCGGAAACCCCGAGCTCGCCTGGCCCGCGCCATCGGCGCCATGGCACGAGGCACATGCCGCGGCGCCGCGACCGTTGCCCTGAGTGGCGATCGTCGATGCGTCGACGGCGACGGCGGGTGAGGGCCACCCCAGCAGCACGCCTGCGGACAGGCCGGCAAAGCGAATGAAGCATCCAGCCAGGCGCATCAGCGTCGTCTCCGTGTGCGATTCCCGTCGGCTTTCCCAGTGCGCCACCGATCGCCGGTGAAGCTGGCGCCGAAAAAAAAAATAGACGTCCGAACGTGCATGAACCGTCAAGCTCATGGCCATGGCGCGAAGTCATGGCGCGGGTGCCACGACCAGCGGTTTTTGGCGCGCCCGAGCCTCGTCACTGGCGCGGTCACGGGCGTCGCGGTATATCGTGCAGCCATCGCGCGCGTCATCAGCCCGGTCTTCATCCCACGAACAGCGGAGAGCACACCATGGGTCTTACCTCGTTTCGCACGTTGCTGGTGCCCTGCGCGCTGATGGTCGCGGCAGCTTGTACGTCACCCGCCTCGGCGCAGGCCGCCGCGGCGTCCACCCAGCTCGCTTCGAGCGCACCGGCGCCGGCTGCGCGGCCTGCGGATGTCTCCTCGATGGAGGCGATCATGAAAGCGGTCTATGACGTGATCTCCGGTCCACAGGGCCAGAAGCGCGACTGGGACCGCATGCGTTCGCTGTTCGTGCCAGGCGCCCGTCTGATCCCCGTGCATGTGGGCAAGGACGGCACCGGCGAAGTGCACGTATTGAGCGTGGAAGATTTCATTCGCCGAGCCGCCCCGGTCATGGAGAAGGAAGGCTTCTTCGAACGCGAATCGCATCGCACGGTGGACCGCTATGGCGACATCGCGCAGGTGTTCAGCACCTACGAGTCGCGTCACGCCGCTACCGATGCCAAACCGTTCCAGCGCGGCATCAACAGTTTCCAGCTGATGTTCGATGGCCATCGCTGGTGGGTGGTGACGATCTACTGGCAGGGCGAAACGCCGGACGCGCCGATTCCGAAAAAGTACGGCGGTTGATCCGCACGCGGCAAGCCGCCAGCGCGAGGCATCTCTTCGATCCGGAACGACTCCACCATGCACACACCCGACGGAAGAACACGCTGGCTGCTGCTGTGGCTGATGGCCGTCGCAGGCACGGCCGCGGCGGTTGAACCGGGCTCCTTGAAGCGCGACCTGCTGAAGGCGGAGGCCGATGCCTGCCAGGCTTTCGAGGCCGGCCATGCCGATGCGCTGCGCCATGCATTGACGCCGGATTTCACGCTGGTCGATTCGCGCGGCAAGGTGACGAACCTCGAGCAGAACCTTGCCGAGGTCGCCGCGCGCGAGCCGTACTACGACGTGTTCCGCAACCACGATCAGCAGGTGCGCCTGTATGGCGATACCGCGCTGGTCGTGGGCATCACCAGCGTGCGCGGCCGTGCCGGCGGCGAACCGTTCGCCGCCGATTTCCGCTATACGGATACCTGGATCCGCCGGCGCGGCAGGTGGCTGCTGGCCGCCAGCCACGCGAGCCGCTTGCCCTGACGCGAATCAGTCCGGAATTTCCGGCTCGACCAGCTTGCCCAGCAACACCAGCGATTCCTGCCAGCCCACGTAGCACTGCTCGACCGGGATGACGTTGGGCAAGCCTTCCTGCACCACCTGCATCTCGGTGCCGCAGGACACCGCGCGGAAGGTGATGGTGGTGGTCATCTCGCCGGGCAGGTTGGGATCGTCGAAGTGATCGTTGTACTTGATCCGCTCGCCCGGCACGAGCTCGCGGTAGGTGCCGCCGAAACTGTGGCGGTTGCCGCTGGAGAAATTGGTGAACGACATGCGGTAGGTGCCGCCTACCCGGGCATCGAGCTGATGGACCGTGCAGGTGAAGCCGTTCGGCGGCAACCACTTGGCGACGGCATCGGCCTCGAGAAAGGCGCGGTAGACCCGGGAGGGCGGGGCACGCAGCACGCGATGAAGGCGAACGGTGTTGGTCATGGCTGTATCCGTTGACGAGGCAAGCCCTCATGTCGACGACGAACGAGGAGGGCTGTAATCGACGCGGCCACCTTCCGCCGCACAGCCGCACACGGCGGTTGTCGACGCCAAACGGCAACGGTTACCGCTGTCGCTTCGCCGCGTACATCGCGCGGTCCGCCTGCGCCAGCAAGGTATCCGGGTCGCTTCCGTCCGCGGGAAAGCAGGCGATGCCGATGCTGGCATCCAGCCGGAACATCCCGTCGGGCAGGGTGAAGGGCGGACTCAGGCAGTCACGCAGGCCATCGGCGATGGCACGGGCGGTTTCGGCATCGCGGCAGCCGGGCAGCACGGCGACGAATTCATCGCCGCCGACGCGGGCCACCAGGTCGCCCTTGCGCAGGCCTTGCTGCAGGCGCTGGGCGACCTCGCGCAGAACGCGGTCGCCGGCGTCGTGTCCGCCGCGGTCGTTGATCTCCTTGAAACCGTCAAGGTCCAGATAGAGCACGGCGAGGCCGTCGTCGGTCTGCATCGCGTGCCCGATGGCGTACCGCAGCTCGCCATACAGGCGGTGGCGATTGGACAGTCCGGTCAGCGGGTCGTGGCTGGCACGGTACTCGAGTTCGCGCTCGGCGCGGCGCAGTTCCGTGACTTCGTGCGCCACGCCGATGCGCACGCCGTACTCGGGCACCCAGCGCGCCGACCACTGGATGTCCACGGTGCGGCCGTCCTTGTGCACGTAGCGATTGCGGAAGTGGCGCTGCAATGCGCCGTCCATCACCCGCTCGGCTTGCTGCCTGGTGGTTTCACGATCGTCGGGGTGAACCAGATCGAATATCGGTCGACCCACGACTTCGTCGGAGGCATAGCCGAAGATGCGTTCGAAGCTTGCGCTGACGTAGAGGAAGCGACCCGCGGCATCGACGACACAGACGGCGTCGGGCAGCAGGTCAAGCACATGGGCGAGGGGAGGCAGCTTCGAGATCATGGGGCAGAGTCGTGACGCCCGCACAGGTGGGTCAGGGCATGGTAACGCAGTCGCCAACCCGGCCTTCCAGGTCGCCGAACTGGCAATGGAACGGCGTGGATGGCTTGTTGCGTGACAGGAAGGGGACGACGAGCAGCCTCGCCCTGATCGCGTCCTCGAACCGGCCTCATCGAAGGGCTTGGGGACGCTTCGAATCGCGAGTCGGGATCGGTGAACGGATCGGCCCCGCGCGTCCGCCGATTGGGTGGGTCGTTGCATCAACGGAGTTGTTATTCCCGCCAGCGCGAATCAGCGCGAATCAGCGCGAATCGTTCCTTGGCCGGCGGATGGCCCGGACCTTGCCGCTGCTTCCGCCGCCGCAGAAGAAGCGGTCGCCGCCGTCGGACTCCAGTCCCGACACGCCTGCGCCAGGCGGCATCTGCAGGCTCTCGAGCACTTCGCCCGTCGCCGGGTCGATGTGCCGCACATCGCTTTCGTCGCCTTCCCAGGTACCGTGCCAGAGTTCGCCGTCCACCCAGGTGACGCCAGTGACGAAGCGGTTGCAGGCGATGGTGCGCAGGACGGCGCCAGTCTCGGGATCGACCTGGTGGATCTTGCGGTCGCGGTATTGCCCGACCCACAGCGTGCCTTCGGCCCATGCGAGTCCGGAGTCGCCGCCGTCGCCTGGTGCCGGGATGGTGGCAAGCACGGTGCCGGTCGCCGGATCGATCTTGCGGATGTGGTTTTCGGCGATCTGGAAAAGATGGCGGCCGTCGTATGCCGTGCCCGCGTGGCCGGCGACATCGAGCGTGCGCTGCGTCGCTCCGGTCGATGGGTCGAAGGCGACCAGGCTGTCGCCGCCGGCGAACCACACGCGCTCGCCGTCGCAGCTCACGCCGTGCACGTGGTCGATGCCTGGGAAGGGGCCATATTCGCGGATGATTTCGGCGGCTGATCGTTTCATGCGGCTCATCCTGCGTCGCCGGCGAGGGATACCGGGAGTAACAAGCTTGTCGGGAATCCGGGCACCGGCGGCGTCATCCAGCGACGGGCCCGGCCGCGGCCGCAGGCATCCACCTTGCCCGCCGTCGCCAGCGCGTCGAGTGTCCGCTGCACGCTGCGCTGGCTGGTGCCGAGCGCCAGCGCCAGGGCCGAGCTCGACCACGATTCGCCGTCGGCCAGCAAGGCCAGCACGGCCGCATGCGCGTCGTCGAAGGGCCGCGCCAGCACGACGACCTCGCTGGCGTCGCGAGGCACCAGGACAAACCCGTGCCGGGTTGCGTCGATGCCGGCGACGGGTCGAAGCAGTGCGCGCAGCCGTCCGATTTCCACCCGCAACCGGGCGCGGTGGGACTCGTCGGCGTGTTTCGTGCGGAAGGCGCGCGCGATGAGCGAGGCCCTGGGCGCATCGGCGGGCCATGCTTCGGCCAGCAAGCGTGCGAGCGTGAACAGTACCGGGCGCCGCTGCAGCGGTATCGTGGCCGCCGCGCCGTGTACGGCGTAGCGGCAGGCATCCACCACGAGCGCCGCGGAGCCGAGCAGGGCCTCCACGTCGTCGAGTTGAAGTAACCGCTCATTGCCTCGAGCGAACAGGCGCGCGGCGGGCAGCTGCAGCACGCTGAACGCATGTTCGACTTCCGCCACCAGGGTCGGGATGCCTGCCGCGCGCGCGGCCTTTTCGGCTCGAGCCAGCGCGGCGCGTGCCGTGGCCGCGTGCAGCCGGCGCATCGCGATGCCCGCGATGACGAGCTCGCAGGAGGCCCGCGATGCGAGTGGCAGCGAGGCAGCATCGAGCCCGGCCAGTGTGCGTTCGGCTTCGTCGAGGCGACCGATCAGCAGCAGGCGCCGCGCCTTCAGATACTGCGCATAGGCGGCGTTCGCACGGTCGCCGTGGGCATGCAACACGGCCCATGCGGCGTCGAGCGCGGCGGTGGATCCGCCGAGCTCGCGCGACAGCAGCGCGACCTCGGCCTCGGCGACGGTGCAGCGTGCGCGCGCCATCATTTCGTGGGAGCCGAAGCTTCGCGCGGCGCGGCGCAGCAGCATCCGCGATCGCGGGAAATCGCCGAGCTGGGCCATCGCGATGCCGCGCAGTGCAAGTGCCGGCGCATCCTCGCGCAGCGCCACGCGCTTCAACGCGCCGAGCGGATCGCCGGCGGCAAGCGCGAGCGCCGCCGCGGTGATCAGCGAATCCATCGGAACCTGCTCGTCAATCGCGCCAAACTTGTCACTCCCATCCTGGAAAGCCGGGTTTCTAATCTATCGCACAACATTCATCACACCATGCGGATGGCCAGGGCAGTGGCGCTTGAGGGCCGGAGGTACGAAGTGAGCGATAGCCATGACGTGGGCGCCGAACAAGCCGCCTGCCACGACAGCCGGAACACCTCCAACGGCGCTTCCGACCTGCTGGCCCTGGCGGCGGCGCCGACCTTCGCCTGCATGGCCGTGTTGACCGGCCTGCCTGGCGGCGATCCGATGGACATGCTCTGCTCCGCGCAGGATGGCTGGTCGTGGAGCGGGATGGCGCTGATGTACGGCCTGATGAGCGTGTTCCATGCCAGGCCCTGGCTGGGCTGGATCGCAGCTCGGCGACGGCGGGCACGAGCCCGCTTTCAGACGGCCGAATAGGTCACGGCTTCGAGCTTGTTGCCATCCGGATCGCGAACGAAGGCGCCATAATAGTTGGGGTTATAGTCCGGCCGCGGACCGGGTTCGCCGTCACTGCTGCCGCCGTTCTCCAGCGCCACGCGATGGAACTCGTTCACCATCATGCGGCTGCCCGCGGCGAAGGCCAGATGCACGCCGTTGCCCGGCGTTGCCGGCCGGCCATCGACGGGTTTGACGAGGCTGACAAGGAACGAGCCGGTACCGTAGTTGAGCCCGAACGAGGCATCCAGAAAGCGCAGGCCGATGACGGCGAGCACCGGGTCGTAGAACGCCCGCGCGCGGGCCAGGTCGTTGGTGCCCAGCGAAACGTGATGGAGCATGGCGAACCTCGGCGATGCGATTGTCCGAACGCGGCCGGATCGGTCGTGCAGCTATAGCGCCGGCGCCGTGGAGGCCGTGTCGATGCTTCCACCGGCATCGGAACGAGCGCCGGCATTTCACGCGGGGCCAACGACGATTTGCGCACGCAAACACATCACGGATGCGACAGTTTCACTGGCCGCCCGGGTCGCCGCCCTCCGACCCGTATCCATCCAGCCAGTCCGGGAGACGTGCATGACTTCGCAATCGCATACCACCACCGATCATGACGAGATCCGCCAGTGGGTGGAGCAGCATGACGGCAAGCCGGCGAGCGTGCGCGGCACCGGCTCGGACACCGACGCGGGCGTGCTGCGCATCGACTTTCCCGGCGGCGCCGGCGAGAACGATCTCAGGCAGGTCAGCTGGGATGACTGGTTCCAGAAATTCGACGCCAGCGGGGTAGCCTTCCTCTACCAGAGCGAGAAGGCCGATGGCGACGACAGCACCTTCTTCAAGCTGGTCCAGCGCGAGCATTGAACGAGCCGGTCTGTCCGGCCCATCAGCTCCGATTTCGAACCGCCGCGTGGGCGAGAACTCGAGACGCCGGTGAACCGGGATTCCTGCAGGAGAACATCATGTCCGACAACGGATACCGCTGCGGCCACGCGGTCTGCGAGCCCAATCCGGCGGGCGACCTCAAGAACGGTTCGGAGTGAGTGCACGCGGCGAGCGCAGGAAAGGCTGAAGAAGCACTCGGAGTGAGCGTCAATCAGCCGTGGCCAGTGAAGGCTGCGGGCGAAGGAATGCGAGCGCCTCGCCACAGGGTTCGTCGACCTTCAGCGTGAGCAGTGCGTCGGCGCGGGTGCGGCCCAGCGTCACCGCGGCCACCGGCTTGCCGGCGCGCGCCGCGGCGTCGACGAAGCGATAGCCGGAATAGACCATCAGCGAGGAACCGACCACGAGCACCGCGTCGGCCGCCTGCCAGGCGTGCGTGGCGGCCTCCACGCGGTCGCGCGGCACGGCTTCGCCGAAGAACACCACGTCGGGCTTCACGATGCCGCCGCAATGCGGGCACGGCGGCACATCGAACTGCGCGAAATCGTGGCCGTCCAGATCCGCGTCGCCATCCGGCGCATCGGCGGCATCCAGCTGCGACCAGGCCGGGTTGCGCTCCAGCAGCCACTGCTGGAAGGCGCCGCGCGGCAGCCGCCACTCACAGCCCATGCAGCGCACTTCGTCGAGACGGCCGTGCAGGTCGACCACCTGTTCGCTGCCGGCGCGCTGGTGCAGCCGGTCGACGTTCTGCGTCACCAGCAGCTCGACCTGCCCGCGCTGTTCCAGCCGGGCCAGCGCGTGATGCGTGCCGTTCGGCAGGGCGGCGCCGAAACGCCGCCAGCCGACCATGCTTCGTGCCCAGTAGCGACGGCGCACCGACGCATCGCGCATGAACACGCCGTATTCCACCGGCGGCGTGCGCTTCCACTGGCCGTCGCGATCGCGATAGTCGGGAATGCCCGAGTCGGTGCTGCATCCCGCGCCGGTCAGCACGAACAGGCGCGGATGCTTTTCGATGAATTGCTGCAGCGGGGTCATGGGCGACAGTGATCCGGAGGGAAGAGGCGGCGGGACGCGTTACGCGCGCCGCGGCAGTTTCCATCCCGGCCGGATGAAATGGCAGGTGTAGCCGCCGGGATAATGCTGCAGATAATCCTGATGCTCGGGCTCCGCTTCCCAGAAATCGCCTGCCGGCGCCAGCTCGGTCACGGCCTTGCCCGGCCACAGGCCGGAGGCGTCCACGTCGGCGATGGTGTCCTCGGCTACCTGCTTCTGCGCCTCGCTGGTGTAGAAGATCGCCGAGCGGTAGCTGGCGCCGCGGTCGTTGCCCTGGCGGTTGGGCGTGCTCGGGTCGTGGATCTGGAAGAAGAACTCGAGCAGGGTGCGGTAGCTGATGACCTGCGGGTCGAACACGATCTCGATGGCCTCGGCGTGGGTGCCGTGGTGCCGGTAGGTGGCGTTGGGCACGTCGCCGCCGGAATAGCCCACGCGGGTGGAAAGCACGCCCGGCTGTTGGCGGATCAGCTCCTGCATGCCCCAGAAGCAGCCGCCGGCGAGGATGGCGCGTTCGGTCGTTGCGGTCATTTAGCTCTCCAGGGTGGTGTTGGCTTGCCGTAGATGGGGACGCTGCATGTATTTATCGAGGCCGTCGCGCCATCATGGCGGCACGACTCACGACGGAGTACGCCATGGCTGGACGACGGTATCAGCTGCTGCTCGGCATCCTGCTTGCGCTGATTGGGCTTGCGGGCGCCGGTTCCCTCAGGGCTGCGCCAACCAGCGACGACGTGGCGATCCGCGAGGTGCTGCATCAACAGCAGCTTGCCTGGAACCACGGCGACGTCGCCGAGTTCATGCGCGGCTACAAGGATGCGCCCGACACCACTTTCGTCGGCAGCAGCGTGCGCAAAGGCTATCGCGAGATTCTGGAAAGTTACCGCAGGCATTACGCCACCAGGCAGCAGATGGGGCAGCTCACGTTTTCCGATCTGGACGTGCGCCTGCTGCCGGGCGCAAACGACGAGGTGCGCTACGCCGCGGTGACTGGCCACTTCCATCTCGACCGGACCGCCCACGGCGAAGCGGCGCAGGACGATGGCGTGTTCTCGCTGCTGTGGGAGAAGACGGCCAAAGGCTGGAAGATCATCCTCGATCACAGCAGCTGACAACCCGGTGGACCCGCGCGCCGCATCCGCCGGTGATCGTCGATGCGTGTGCTTCGCCGATGCCGGCGCCAGGTAGCGGCGATATCATCGCCGCTCTCCGGTGAGAAGAGTCTCCACGCGCATGAAAGCCTGCTTTCTCCTTCTTCTTGTCCTTTCCCTGCCGGCCGCCGCGACAGACCACCAGGCCGCGCCGACGGTGGTGCAGCCGTGGACGCCGGCAGGTGTGTCCAGCGAACAATTCGAGTCACATCCTGCGTTCGATCCCGTCAACGGCGACCTGTATTTCGTGCGCAGTTCGAAGACGTTTTCCGGTTGGCGCATCCTGACCTCCCACTGCGACGGCTCGCGCTGGTCGGCGCCGGTACCGCCGGCGTTTTCCGGCGCCGGAATCGAAGCCGATCCCTGGTTCACGCCGGATGGCCGCCGCCTCTATTTCATCTCCAGCCGTGCCAGTGGAAGCACGCTCAGCCGCGATCTCGACATCTGGCGCGTGGACAGGGACGCCGAGGGCCGATGGGGCAAGCCGGTGCGCCTGCCGGCACCGGTGAATTCCAGCGAGGCCGAGTGGTTTCCGCGACTGGCCCCTGATGGATGGCTGTACTTCGGCTCGCGTCGCGCGGGAGGCCTCGGCAAGGACGATATCTGGCGCGCCCGCGAGAGCACGCCCGGTCATTGGACGGTGGAGAACGTCAGCGCCGTCAATACGGCCGGGGACGAATACGAGCCACTGCCGTCACCGGACGGCAAGCGGATGATCGTGATGGCAGACGGCGGGCTCTACGAATCTCGCCTGGGCGAGGGCGGCTGGTCGGCGCGGGAGAAGCTCGGGCCGCAGGTCAACGTCAACGGCAGCGAGATCGGTGCGGTGTTTTCCCCGAGCGGAAAATCCCTTCTGTTCGCACGCGATACCGGCGAGCCCAGGTCGGGGGAATTTTTCGTGTGGCACATCGACGGCAGCGAGTCCTGGCCGCCTTCCTGCGGAACCACGGAACGCAAATAGTCGCCGCGACATGCCGCCGACGGCAATCTCCATGGCCTCGCGCGACGACCGCACCTGGCGGATCGGGTGGCGAATGCGACAGGCCCGGAACGGTGCAATGGGACATCTTCTGAGGCAAGCTGGCAGCGGACGACGGTCGTCGTCGATCGGGAGGCGGTACATGGGCAAGGGGCGGCTGGAAGCATTCAGCGACGGCGTGATCGCGATCATCATCACGATCATGGTGCTGGAGCTGAAGGTGCCGGAGGAGCATTCGCTCGCCGCGTTGATACCGCTGGCGCCGGTGCTGCTCAGCTACGTGCTGAGTTTCGTGTACGTGGGCATCTACTGGAACAACCACCACCACATGCTTTCCACCATCCACAAGGTGTCGGGCGGCGTGCTGTGGGCGAACCTGCATCTGCTGTTCTGGTTGTCGCTGTTTCCGTTCACCACGGCCTGGATGGGCGAGAACCACTTTGCCGCCTCGCCGACGGTGGTGTACGGCGCGGTGCTGCTGATGGCCGCGCTGGCCTACTGGATCCTCCAGCAGATGCTGATCCGCGCGGAAGGGCCCGGCTCGACGCTCCGCCGCGCGGTCGGTTCGGACTGGAAAGGCAAACTATCGCCGCCGCTCTACCTCACCGGCATCGCGCTGACGTTCTGGCGGCCATGGGCGGGCCAGTTGATCTACCTGCTGGCAGCCTTGTTGTGGCTGATTCCCGATCGGCGCATCGAAGGTGCCATTCAAGGCTGAGCGGCGAGTCGCGCAAGCGCCAGGCCTTCACGGCTTTTCAACGGTGCCGGTGCGAGCGTGCCGCCATCCTTCCTGACGGGTTCAGCTTTCGCTGACATCGGATGAGCGCAGCGCGGGGGTGGCCGAAGCCGAAGTCGTTGCGCGCTGCCCTGAGGAGGGTGGCGCGGACCCGGAGTGAGTTTTCCGCTCTGCTCGATGGAGATTCGTCGCGCACGTACTGGCCCGGCGAACCGCGCAAAAGCCGGCTCCGCATCCGGGGAGAATTGCTGTGGTGGCTGCTGCGCCATGGCGAGGCGAACTGCTTCTATTACGTGTACGGGCTGGACCGCAAATCGCCGCGCCGGACCGACGTGATGCCGTTCAACGATTTTCAGCGGTTGAGAAGCCGCGCGAACCTGCGCATGGGCGTCGCGCCCAACAACTACAACTACGTCTGCGTCTTGCGGGACAAGTTCCTGTTCGCCCAGTTCGCATCCAGCCTCGGCATACCCACTCCAAGGCTTTGCGCCTTGCTGGATCGCGCCAGCGTCACCTGGCTGGACCGCAATGAAACCGTGCCGCTGGAGCAACTGAGCGGGTCCGCCGGCGCCATCATCGACGGCTTCTGCAAGAAATTTTCCGGCATGCAGGGCAGCGGCGCGTTCCCCTTGCGGATCGACGGCGACGGGCTGTCGATCGCCGGCAGGCCGGTGTCGATCGAAGACTTGCGGACGCGGCTGACGGGGCGCTTCCTGTTTCAGCAACGCATCGAGCAACACCCCGCGATGCGCCGTCTGAACGCCACGTCGGTCAATACGCTGCGGCTGGTTTCCTTCTGCCATCGGCAGAAAGCCGAAGTCGCGTTTGGCGCGCTGCGCGTCGGCACCGGACAGAGCAACGTCGACAACTGGGCGGCCGGCGGGCTGATCGTGCGGATCGACCTCGACAGCGGCGAGCTGCGCGGCGACGGGTTCTTCAAGCCGGGCTACGGCGGCCGCACCGCCGTCCACCCGGACAGCGGCGTGGTTTTCGACGGCTTCGGGATTCCCTTCTTTGCCGAGGCCATGGCCCTGGTCGTGCGTCTGCACGAATATCTGCCGCGCATCCACTCGGTGGGATGGGACGTCGCCATCACCGATGACGGCCCGGTCATCGTCGAAGGCAACGACGATTGGGACGGCGTCATCCAGATGGTGGTCGAGCGCGGTTTCAGGCAGCGGTTCGTAACGGCGTGCGGCGAGGCGATGGCGCGCACGGTTTGAAGTGCAAGCCGTGCATGGCGCCGCCGCCCGGCATCGTTACCTCCGCTACGATTCCACGAACAACTTGAGCCGCGACAGTGCCGCGTCCCACTCGGCGGAAACCAGCTCGATGTAGCGGCGCGCATCGTCGATCGGCTTCGGGTTCAGCACGAACAGGCTCTCCCGGCCCGCGCGCTCGCTGCGCACGACATGGGCATCCTCGAGCACGCGCAGGTGCTTGCTGATGGCTTGCCGGCTCAGCGGCTGGCCGTCGCTGAGCTGTGCGATCGAACGGCGCGAGCCATCGCAAAGCCGGGCCACCAGGGCCAGCCGGGTGGGGTCGCCGAGCGCGGCAAACACATTCGCCGCGCCCGCCGACTGGCGCGCGATCCTGGCTTGCGCGCTAGCCGCCATGGCCGCTCGCGTCCGGCATGGATTCGACGTGCAGGCGGATGTTCTCCATCTGCTGCGTCCAGCCCTGGTCGTTCATGCGGAACGCTTCCGCACGGCGACCGGCCGGAATGCGCTCGAAGCCCGATTCGGTCAGGGTCAACACGGTGCCTGCACCGGCGGGTTCGAGGCGGAACTCGATCAGCGTTGGCGGCTCGGCGGAGTAGTCGACCCCCGGCTCGATCGCGTACGGATGCCAGCTCAGCGAAAACAACCGCTCCGGCTCCATCCGTTGCACGACGGCACGCCAGACGACGTGCTCGTAGCCCGGATAGGTGATCCGTCCGACGGCTTCCTTGCCCGGCTCGAACGGCCCGTCCAGGTCGACCCGGAACCATGCGCCGAATTCGCGATGGTCGGTCAACGCGCGCCACACCCGCGACACCGGCGCGTTCAGTTCAATCTGCTTTTCTATGCGATCGCTCATGGGCCACCTCCTGGTTGGTGTCAGGATGCACCCGGCTTCCATGAAATGCAACCTTTAGGTTGCCATTTGCGGCACGCAGGATGAGCCCGCTTCGCGGCCGGATCGACGGCTGTTCCGCGCCGATCCCGGCAGCTGCCTCGCCGACCTCCAGCTCACGCAAGGTGTGCAGGCCAGTCCGCTCCGAGCTGTCCGTTCGCGAGTGTTCGGACAACCGGACGACCGTCCGCGGACAGTCCTGGCACACCCGAAGGCATGCGAAGAAACGGCGCCGCGATGCGGCTGGCGCGGGTCCGGCGTCGTTGGCACGGCATCTGCATTCACTACCTCGAAAGCTTCATTCATCCACACCGAGGAGAGCCGTCATGAAATTCGAATCCCTGATGCTGCACAGCCTGTTCGCCGCCTGCATGCTGCTCTGCGTGCTGGTCCTGGGCGCCATGCTGACCTCGCGGGTGAGCGTGCCCAGTGTCGCGGCCAGCCATGCGCCGGTAGCGACAAGCACCGCCAGCTGACCGGCCATCTTCAGAATGGCGCAGGGTGCCCGCCGGCGCCAGCGGCGCGGCGAGAAGAGGGCGAAACGTGGATGCCGATGCTTGCGCGAGCTACGCTCGGCACGAAGGCATCCACAAGCTGCGGTCGGCCATCGCAGCGGCGTCCGAGGATTTCATGCGCAATCACATCACCGCGGCGTGGCTGGCCGCTTGCGTACTGCTCGCCGGCTGCGCCCATCAGCGCACGCAGGAAGCGCCGCGCCCGGCAGACGTGCGAGCGGCGATCGTTCGGTTGATGCCGGCAGGCACGCCTGATCGCGAGGGCTGGGCCACGGACATCCAGGTGGCCTTCGCGGCGCAAGCGATCGCACCGACCACCTCCAACCTTTGCTCGGTGCTGGCGGTGGCCGGGCAGGAGTCGGGTTACCAGGTCGATCCGGCGGTGCCGGGGCTCGGCAAGATCGCGCGTGGGGAAATCGATCGGCGCGCTGCAGCGCGGCACGTGCCGGGCTTCCTTGTGGACGCGGCGCTGTGGTTGAAATCGCCCGATGGCCGCCGCTACGGCGAACGGCTGCGGAGCGCGCGTACCGAAAAACAGTTGAGCGGGATCTTCCAGGATTTCATCGGCATGGTGCCGCTGGGGCGGCGATTGTTCGGCGATCTCAACCCGGTGCGCACCGGCGGACCGATGCAGGTGAGCATCGCGTTTGCCGAGGCGCACGCAGCGGACTATCCGTATCCGGTGCAGGGATCGATCCGCGACGAAGTCTTCAGCCGGCGCGGCGGCGTGTATTTCGGCGTGATGCATCTGCTCGGCTATCCGGCGCGCTATGCGCAGCCGATCTACCGGTTTGCCGACTTCAATGCCGGCTGGTACGCCAGCCGCAATGCCGCGTTCCAGAACGCGGTGAGCGTGGCGTCGGGCATCGCGCTCGCGCTGGACGGCGACCTCGTGCCGCCCGACGCCGGCATCGGTGATCCGCCTGGCGCGACGGAGCGGGCGGTGCGCACGCTTGCCGCGCGATGGAACATGAGCGATGCGGCGGTCCATCGCGCGCTGGAACGTGGCGAGCGTGCGGATTTCGATGACAGCGAACTGTACGAGCGCGTGTTTGCGTTGGCCGAGCATGTCGAGCGCAAGCCGCTGCCGCGGGCGGTGCTGCCGGGGATCACGCTGAAAAGCCCCAAGATCACGCGCAAGCTCACCACCGCATGGTTCGCCCGGCGGGTCGACGAGCGCTGGCAGCGCTGCATGGACCGCGCGCGTTGAGGGCGTCGAGCTTGCGCATCAATCGCCCCTGGCGTGTCGACGCGCGCTGATCCTCGCGTGGCGCCAGGCCATCAGCGGTTGCGCGGTCACGCCGTGCACGAGGATGCTCAGCACCACGAAGGTGAGGGCGAGCTGCGCTGCAAGCATGGAATCCCGGGTGCCGAGGCCATGGGTGATGGCGTACGCCAGGTAATTCAGCGTGCCGATGCCGCGTATGCCGATCCATCCGATCAGCAGGCGACGCGGCGGCGGCGCGATGGAGCCGAGCAGGGCGACGGCCACGGACAGCGGCCGGATCAGCACGAACAGCACGGCGGCGAGGATCACGCCGTCGAGGCTCCAGTAGCGTGCGCATGCCACGCCGGCCAGCAACACCAGCGCGAAGGCGATCAGCCGCTCCAGCGTATCGCCGAAAGACAGCGCATCGGACACCACCATGCCCACGGATGCGGCGGGCTGTTCCGCCTCGTCGCCTTCGCGCCGGTTGGGATTGACCAGCAGCTCCGCCGGCGGATGCGTCTGCTCGATCCGGCCTTTTGCGGGCGCGTCGGTGAAGCGCGGATGCGGATGGCGACTGACCACATGGAGTTCCGCGCTGCGCAATCCGAGGCCGGCGGCGAAGGCGGCGAGGAAGCCCGAGGCCGATAGCGATCTGGCCCCGGCATACGCCAGAGCCATCAGCGCCAGCGCCAGGAAGTCGCTCGGCGCCAGATCCTTCGACGCCGTTCGAAGCCGCGAGCCCAGCAGGCCGATGATCCAGCCCAGGCCGAAGCCGAGCACCAGCCCGGCCGTGCATGACCACAGCACGTCCACCACGAACCAATGCACGACTGCAGGAAAGCCGAGCGCGCCGGGTGACGCCATCATCGCAAGGGCCAGCACCAGGAACGGCAGGGCGGAGCCGTCGTTGAAACCCGCTTCGCCGGACAGCGCAGCCCGCATCTGGTCGTCGTCGCGCGCATCGTCGATCGCGACGATGCTGGCCAGCACCGGATCGGTCGGCGCCACCAGCGCGCCGATCAGCAGGGACAGGCCCCACGGCAGCGCCAGCCAGAAATGCACCGCGACGCTGACACCGGCCACGGTCAGCACCATCGCCGGAAATGCGAGCCGCAGTGCATGTCGCCACGCCGGGTTGCGAAAGCCCAGCCGCAGCTTGAGGCCCGTGATGAAGAGCGACACCACCAGCGCCATCTCGGTGATGCCGGAAAGCCAGCTGCCGTGGCCGCGCAGGTCGACACGCACCAGATCGAGCCCCCACGGTCCCGCCGCGATGCCGGCGAGCAGGTAGATGGCGAAGTGCGTGATCGGGCTGTCGTGGATCCAGCCCGACAGCAGCGAGGTCAGCAGCAAGAGCCCGCCGATGGCTCCGATCCACGCAAGGTATTCCATGAGTCGGCCATATCCTCGATGCGCAGGACGCGCCTGCGATGGTGGAATGCCGTCGAGGGAGCAAGCCGCCCGGCCGGCAAGGTCAGCGTGAGCCGGCGCGGGTGAACATCAGGTCGACCCCGCGCAAGCCTACGGTGGCCGCATTGCAATGGCGGAACGGTTCCTCCATATGGTTGCCATGCCGGATCGGCAGCCGTCCCGCATCATCGCCAATCATCCCGATCGAGGAGCAAGCCGTGTCTCAGTTGTCCCCGTTGTCCCGTTTCCCCATCGCCACGCGCTGGCCGGCGCGGCATCCGGATCGCATCCAGCTCTATTCGCTCAACACGCCGAACGGGGTGAAGGCGTCGATCATGCTGGAAGAAACCGGGCTGGCCTACGAGCCGCATCTCGTCGACATCATGAAGAACGAGAGCCATGCGCCCGAGTTCCTGTCGCTCAATCCGAACGGCAAGATCCCCGCGATCATCGACCCCGATGGACCCGGTGGCGAACCGCTGGCGCTGTTCGAATCCGGCGCTATCCTGCTGTACCTGGCGGACAAGACGGGGCAGTTCATCCCTGCCGACGCTGCCGGGCGCTGGGAAACGATCCAGTGGGTGTTTTTCCAGATGGCGTCGATCGGGCCGATGTTCGGCCAGGTCGGCTACTTCAACAAGTTCGCCGGCAAGGACATCGCCGACAAGCGGCCGCTGGAGCGCTACGTCAACGAATCGAAGCGTCTGCTCGGTGTGCTGGATGGACGTCTGGACGGCCGCGACTGGATCATGGGCGACTACGGCATCGCCGACATCGCCACGCTCGGCTGGGTCAACAACCTCATCACTTTCTACGAGGCGCGCGACCTGGTGGGCTACGACGGCTACCGGAACGTAGTGGCCTGGCTCGAACGTGGCCTGGCACGTCCGGCCGTGCAGCGCGGGCTGAAGATTCCGGGACGTGGTTGATGCCACGTCGGGGCCATGTCCTCCGCCGCAAAAAGTCCCGGCCGCTCGCTAGGGTGAGCGGGCTGGTGCATCCGGTGCCGGCTTCGTCCCTGTGCAAACCCGATCTGGAGATTCGATGAAGCGTCGACACCTGCTGAAAGGCGCCCTGTTCGGTGCTTCCGCCATGCTGCTTCGACCCGCGGTCTCTCTGGCTGCCGGCGGCGCTGACGATGCGCTGGCGAGACTTGCGGCACTGGAACGCCGCCACGGCGGGCGGCTGGGTGTGGCGGTTCTGGACACCGGCAACGGACGCCGCATCATGCATCGCGCCGATCAGCGTTTCCTGATGTGCAGCACGTGCAAGCTGCTGATCGTGGCGGCGGTGCTGGCGCGCGTCGATCGCGGTATGGAACAGCTCGGGCGGCGCATCGTCTTCGGCAAGGACGCGCTGCTGGCCCATGCGCCGATCACCGAAACGCGTGTCGGCGTGCCGGGCATGACCGTGGCCGAGCTGTGCGAAGCGGCGATCACGGTGAGTGACAACACGGCCGCCAACCTGTTGCTGGCCGACCTTGGCGGCCCCGCAGCCGTGACGGCCTACGCGCGCAGTCTGGGCGACGGGCTGACCCGGCTCGACCGCAACGAGCCCGGGCTCAACCTGGCCAGCCCCGGCGGCATGCTCGATACCACGACGCCAGGCGCGATGCTCGCCGACCTGCAGACGCTGTTGCTGGGGCCGGCACTTGCCGTGGCGTCCCGCGAGCAATTGACCGCATGGCTGCGCGCCACCACGACCGGGACGAAGCTGCTGCGCGCCGGCATTCCCCGCAGCTGGCGCGCGGGCGACAAGACCGGTCGCGGGCCGCGCTCCGAGACCAACGACATCGCCGTCCTCTGGCCGCCTGGCCGCCAGCCGTTGCTGGTGACGGCGTACTACGCGCCGTCCGGCGCTACTGCCGACGAGTGCGATGCCGTGCTGGCCGAGGTGGGCCGCATCGCGGCCGCGATCTGATTCCGCGCGTTCGCGCCATCGGCGCGGTGTTCCCGCACCGATGGCGCTTTGCCTTTACTGCCCGGGACGATAGACGCGCTCGGTGTGTCCCTTGAGCTGCTCGGGCCAGAAATAGACCTCGCGCAGGTTGCCGGTGGTATAGCGTTCGGCCTCGTCATTGAAATGCGGCGAATCCGGATGGCCGCTCTCGCCGCCGGCGGTGATCGCGCGGGCGCGTACTTTCGGACCGAACTCGACGACGGCGACGAAGCTGTTGCCGCTGGTGCCGTAGTAGCGCTTCGTGCCCGGCCAGCGATGCGCGCCGAACGAGGCCAGCGAACCCCAGCGCGAGGACACGAACGGCACCGGGATGCTCGGCTTGGCGTCGTCGAACGGCTGCACGATGTCGCCGTTGATTCGCTGGAAGCGGTTGATCTCGCCCCACGGCACGCCCCAGCTGCCGAAATCCCTGGTCAGCCGGTCGGACGCTTCGACCAGCGCGCCCAGGCGTGCCTTCGCACCGGCTTTCTCGGCCATCACGTCGTAGATCGACAGGCTCTCGGAGGTGTCGGCCTTGTTGACCTCGTCCCACAAGGTGTCGCCCCAGTACACCGCCAGCGAAGTCGGCATCGACGCAATGCCCCAGCGATAGTCCCAGCCGCGCAGCATCGCGATCTGTCCTTTCAGTCTGGATCTCAACGGATCGCTGGCGGGCAGGGCGTCGTAGTCGGCGATCAGTATCGGCAGTTGCCGCGCGAATGCGGGCAGGTAGGAATCGAACGCCTTGGTGATCAGCCCGGCCATGCTGACGTCGCGCGCGCCGGTCAGCAGGGCGGTGGCGTGGATGCCGCGGGGGTTCTCGCCGAAGGTATCCATGTAGCGCGGATAGTCCGCCCGCTTCGGGCTGTACTCGCCCGCGGCGGAATACGGCCAGTTGTTGGTGTTCATCGCCCAGCCGTTCGGCGGGTTCAGCACGTGCGGTGCCTTGTCCAGCGGAAGCAGGCCCTGCCAGTCGGTGGCCGGATCGCTGCCGTCGACGGGCTTCGTGTAGTCGAAGCGGTCGTCGCGTTTCGGGATGAATTGCGGATGCAAATACGCGATCTCGCCCTTGTCGTCGGCGAACAAGGTGTTGTT
>Ga0070714_100000157_pt1 | contig 54717 bp, 45 predicted proteins | sample LARL83metaG_FD_65450 | JGI IMG/M metagenome (GOLD analysis project Ga0070714, IMG submission 65450) | Corn, switchgrass and miscanthus rhizosphere microbial communities from Kellogg Biological Station, Michigan, USA - LAR L8-3 metaG | ecosystem: Host-associated > Plants > Roots > Rhizosphere ... | reverse complement strand
GGCGGACATTATTTCATCCGCGACAACGAGAAGATGTTCGATCTGGCGGCGAGCCCGGACAAGGATTTCGCGGTCGTGGAAGGGGCGGCGCACGGCATCGTCCCGTGCGGACCGTGCGAGCAGACCAAAGGTCAGTACGGAAACTCGGTCAAGAACACCTTCGATTACATGAAGGCGTGGATCGACAGGCGATTCTAACGCCGCTCAGCCGGCCTGCTTGACGATGCTGATGGCGTATTTCTTGACGCGGTGCCAGAAGCTCCGCTCGGTGATGCCGAGCATCTCGGCGGCTTTGACCTGCACGCCTTCGGCCTGACGCAACGCCTCCAGGAGATAACCGCGCTCGACCCGCTCCAGCTCCTCGTCGAGGTTGGACGGCAGCACCGCCGATTTCGCGCCGTCGACGGGACGCTCGAACAGGTACGGTGGCAGATCCGGCACGTCGATCTGTTCGTCGCGGGCGACGATCATCGCCCGCTCGACGCAATTCTGCAGTTCGCGGATGTTGCCCGGCCAGCCGTAGGATTTCATGGCCTGGGCGGCCGCCGGAGTGAACCCGGAGAAGCGCCGGCCCATGCCGGCCGCGACTTCGCGGGCGAAGTACTCGGCCAGAAGCGGGATGTCCTCGGCGCGATTCCGCAACGCAGGCAGTTCGATCGGAAACACATTGAGACGGTAATAAAGATCGTCGCGGAACCGTCCCTGACGGATCGCCTCGGCGAGGTTCTTGTTGGTCGCGGCGACGATGCGCACGTCCACCGTGCGGGTCTGGGTGCCGCCCACCGGCTCGAAGGCGCGCTCCTGGAGAACGCGCAGGATCTTGGCCTGTACGGGCAGCGGCATGTCGCCGATTTCGTCCAGGAACAGCGTGCCGCGGTCGGCCTGGGCAAAGCGGCCGATGCGGTTCGCCACCGCACCGGTGAAGGCGCCTTTGACGTGCCCGAACAGCTCGCTTTCGAGGAGGCCTTCGGGAATGGCGGCGCAGTTGAGGGCGACGAACGGAGCGTCGCGCCGCGGCGAATTGTAGTGGACGGCCTGTGCCACCATCTCCTTGCCGGTGCCGCTCTCGCCCGTGAGCAGCACGTTGGCGCGGCTTTCGCAGACTTCGGTGATCGCCTTGATGACGGCGCGGAACGCCGGGCTGTTGCCGATGAGACTGTCGAAGCTGTGACGCTCTTCGAGCGCTTCGCGCAGGCGGACGTTATCGCGCATGACGTCATGGAGGCGGAGCGCGTTCTCGATCGTGGCGGTAAGCTCATCCATCTCGAACGGCTTGCCGATGTAATCGAACGCGCCTTCCTTGATGACCTGGACGGCGTCCTTCACCGTGCTGTAAGCGGTCATCAGAATGACCGGCATGGCGGGTCGCAGGCGCTTGATCTCCTGGAGGAGCTCGCGGCCGCCGATTCCCGGCATGCGCAGATCGGTGAGCACGAGGTCGACGTCCTCGCGCTGCAGGAGATCGATCGCCTCGCGGCCCGACGGCGCCGCAAGCGTGCGATAGCCGAGATCGGTCAAGCCGACCGTCAGCACGTCGCGGAGCTTGGGCTCGTCGTCAACCAGCAGAATCGTATGCGGCATCGTCGGGTGTCTGGGCCTTGAGCGGAAAAGCGAGCGTGAAGGTCGTCCCCCGTCCCGGAGCGCTGCTCAACTCGACGCTCCCACGGTGGCTTTCCATGATGGTAAACACCTTCGCCAGTCCGAGGCCACTGCCGTGTTCCTTGGTGGTGAAAAAGGGGTTGAATATCTTGTCCTGGACGTCTGCGGGAATGCCGGCGCCGGTATCGGATATGGCGATGTGCATCTCACCGTTCCCCTTGTCCCGGACGGCACGGATGTTGCCGCCGTTCGGCATCGCTTCGACCGCATTCAGAAAGAGATTGAGAAACACCTGGAACAGATGGTCTTCGTCGGCATCGACCATGCTGCCGGGGGCTTGGTCGTGGATGGCGAAGGTGACGTGACGCTTCTCGAACTCCGGGGCGCAGAAGTCTGCCGCCCTGCGGATGACCGGAACGGGGTCGAGAGGCTGCAGGATAGAAGGTCGCGGCTTAGCGAAGGTCAGGAACTCGCTGATCAGATCGTCGATCCGGCGCACCTCGTCGGCAACGTGGCTGAGGAGACGCTCGTCGGTTTCCGGCAGATGCCCGCGCTTTTGCAGCAACTGAGCAGAGGTCTTGATGACACCCAATGGATTGCGCACCTCGTGGGCGATGCCGACGGCGACTTCGCCGAGCGCGGACAGGCGCTGCTGGCGCCGAAGCTGATTTTCGATCTCTTGGGTTTTCGCGAGCCGCTCGGCCATATCGTTGAACGCCGTCGCGAGCTCGGCCACTTCATCGCGGCCCTCGACCTTGACGCGCTGGCGGTAATCGCCGCGAGCGACGGCTTTGACGCCGGTCGCCAGCGCGTGGAGCGGATGGGTGAGGCGGCGCGACACGGCGATGCCGGCCAGCACCGCCAGCGCTGTGCCGGTCACCAGGATAATGAGAAAGAGATTGGTGCGATTGATCCAGCTCGTGAGCGATTCGTACGATGTGAGACCGCAGAACAGAACCGCGTTCATTTTACCGTCGCTTCCGCGGAGCGCCGTATAGAGGCCGACGTAATGGCCATTCTCGGCATGGGGATTGAAGTACGTCGTTGCGCCGCCTTCGAGAGCCGCCGCGGTCTCGGAATCGAGAAGCGCCGGCGTGTGCTCGCGGGAGGAAAAGAACGCGCGGAACCCATCATCGTCGCGATAGTAGAGCCGCAGCTGCAAGTCCTTGACTGCGGCCAGGGCGCCGAGATCGTCCTCGTCGAACCACGTCCCGAGCATGATGTAGTAGGGGACACCTTTGTACTGAAACGGTTGCAGCCCATAGCTCATGATGAACGCGCGCTCACCGATCTGGACGCGCGCCAGACTATGGTCTCGGCTGAATTGAAAATTCACCATCGAGGTGATCGGACGCGAGGAATAGATCATCTTTCGGTCGGCGTTGTAGATCGCCAGAAAGTCGTAGCCGATCGAATCGATCAATTGCGTGATCGCGGTCGGTAGCGGCCGACCTTCGTCGATAACCTGGGCAATGGCCGGAGTCTGCTCGCCGATGTAATGTCCGATCGCGGCTGCTTCCTGCTCGGTGTCGCGCACATTGTTGATGAAATAGGCCGAGCTTTCGCCAAGCCACGTCGCGACGTTTTGCTCGAAGGCGGTTGCGACCGCCTGACTCGCGAGCTGGGCGGCGAACACCATCGGCGGCAGGCTGACCAGAAGGAAGGCCGTGACCAGCCGGAACCGGAGCGACGCGGTGAGTTCCTTCATCATCTCTGTCAATCTTTTCCGAGCACGCAGACTCCGCTGACGATCAAGGCGACCCCGGCCCAGTGCAGCGGACTCAGCGCTTCATGGAGGCCCAGGGCCGAGGCCAGCATAATGACGACATAGACCATGCCGCTCAGCGGGAATGCCAGACTGAGCTCCATCTTATCCAAAATCAGCATCCAAAGAACGAACGCCAGGACATAGCAGGCGATGCCGAGCTGGACCCAGGGCGATTCGAGCGCCACGACCACCCACGTCATACCGAAATCCAACGCGGCGAGCGGCCCGCTCCCGAGCTTGAGGCCGATCTGGGCGCCGCATTCCACCGCCAGGAAAAGCACCCACAAGCCCACCAGCGTTCCAACACGGCTGAGACGCATCACGCCCTCCGTTTAACGTCGTCGATGGCACGACGGATATCCGAATCGAAGCGATCGAGCCGGACGCCACGAGCCACCAGACGCAGGAGGACATTGAGCGCCGGATTCCGGTGCCGGAAGTAATTCCAATTGAGCTCCAGCCGAGAGCCCAGCCGCATCTTCACCCCGTATCCGGCCTGGCCGCTCTGGTAGATGGGAATGCCTCCGGCAATGCAGCGGCGAACGTTTTCCATCCAGCTCAGGAAGTACACATTGTAGTCGCGGGCGCTGTCGCTGGTGCCGATGAACTTGTCGATCAGGCAATCCGGCGAGTGTAGCACGAGGTTGAAGGCGAGAAGATCCTCGTCCCGCCAGTAGAGAACGCAATGGGCGTTCTCCGGCAGATGATGCAGCACGTTCGCGAAATACCGCGCCGTCAAGCGCTCGAACTGGAGATCGCTCCGCGCCACCGTCTCCTCGTAGAGCGCCATGATCGGATCGAGAACGTCGCTGATGTCGGTGCGGTCGTCGATGCGGATGACGGCTTCGGCTCGCAGCTTGCGGCGCATGTCCTTGCGGGTCGCGGCGCTCAGGTTGGCGAGGTAGGCGTCGAACGTCTTGAACGGCAGCGGCAGGACGGCGGTGGGCAGGCCCGCCATTCTCTGAAAGCCGTCAAGGCAGCGCTCCCACAGCGTTGCATCGACGTCGCGGGCATCCTTGACCCCCATGAGGCCGATTCCGCGACCGTGCGCCAGCCGCGCGAGCTCGGCGACCAGCATGCCGAGCAGGGCCGGCTTTTCGGCATCGTCGATGTCGGGGGCGAAGCCCAGATGGCAGGTTTCGGTGACCGGCGAGCCGAGGCAGGCGAGCGGGATCGACAGAAGGTTCGGTAGCCGGCGCGACAGCCAATCGGCTACGCGTTTGATCGGGCCTTGGATCGTGCTGTCGAGGCGGTACACGGTGAGAAAGGCGGGAACGACGGCAATGGGCGTATCGCCGTCGAGGACCGCGAAATAGCGCCATTCGAATTCGCCGATCCCGGCCTCTTCCACGGCCCGATAATATTCCCAGCCCTCGATTACGCCGGGAAAACAGCGATCCCAGTCCTGTCTGCGAAAAGCGGCGACGCTTTCCACGATGACGCACGTGCGCGGCACGACGGATTCACTCGGCTGCTGTCGTGGCGCGCTTTGCATTTCCGGCGACTTCGGCGAAGAACTCGGCACTCAGGCGGACGACGAGATCGCGCTGCCGGTCGACGGTGATCATGTGGTGGCAGTCGTCGAGCAGCACCGTCCGTCGTGGACCGCCGAGGTTGTTCTGCAGGAACAGCGCGTTCCTGACGCCGGTGACGTCATCGTCGGAGGCGTGCAGAATGAGCGATGGCGTGCGCACGGTGGGCGTGATTTTCTTCACCCGCCCGATCAGCGCGTGCAGTTGGCGTAGGCTCGATGCGGAAAGGCCAGGCAGCCCGGCGGCGCCGCTGTCGCCCGTCTGCATCTGCGCCACCACGCGGCGACGCAGGCGCTCATCCTTGATTCCGTAGGGGAACGTCTCCGTGTAGCGGAATCGATCGACGAATGGCAGCTTCAAGACAAACGGCACCAGGAATTGCAGGCGGCTGATGTTCCAGCCGTCGTACCACAGCGTTGTAGAGTAGAGCGCGAGTGCCGCGCACGCATCCGGGCGACGTGCCGCAAGATCGAGGCAAAGAAGCGCGCCCATGGAGAGACCGGCGGCGCACACCACATCGACGCGCGGGCGCAGAAAGTCGTAGGCCTCGTCCACGCTGTCGATCCAGTCGGGCCAGCCGGTCTTGGCGAGGTCCGCATCGGTGCCGCAATGCCCCGCTAGCTGCATGCCGTAAACGGTATGGCCCGCGCGCGCCAATCCCTTGCCGACGTACTTCATTTCCGTCGGCGTGCCGCTGAGCCCGTGGATCAGCAGAACGCCGATCCGTCCGCCGGGATGGAAGAAGCTGTTGTCCGTGACCGTCATTGTGGCTAGCCCTAGCCCGTCCTAACCTTGACCGCCAATGTAAACGAGGGCGACGCCGAGCGTAATCAACAAGGCGCCGGCCCAGCGGCGGGCCGAGATCGTCTCCTTGAGCACGATGCGGCTCGCGATAAGCACGCCGACATAGCCGAGGCTGGCCAAAGGAAAGACGAAGCTCAATGGTGCATTGGCAAGCACGGCAAGCCAGAGGCCGAGCTCGACGGCGTAGGCGCCGATGCCGGCCCACAGCAACGGCGAGGAGAATACTCGCTTCCAGAATAGCCCGACGTGATCGGTGATCTGCTTCTCGGGCAGGCGCATCAGCCCAAGCTTGAACCAGAGCTGCCCGACAACATCGAGCGCCACCGTGAAGAAGAAGAGGATAAGCAGCGAGGTACTCATTCCATCACCTCGCGCAACGCGTCGATGATTGCGCGGTTTGCCTCGCCGTTGCGGATGCGCATGGACGGCGCGGGTTGCGGGTGGTCCTGCCACGCTTCGAACCTTTTGAAGAGGTTACCGCCGAAGTCGGGGACCGAGTAATCGCCGCAGAGATCGGCGCCGAGGATTCGCTTGCCGCGGGCAAGACGACGGATGCCGTCGAGGAGTGCATCGAGCGGCATTTCGCCCTGGTCCCAATTGGTTCCAGCATCGGCCGGACGAAGGACATCCTTGTCGATGGTGAACCAGAGCGCGTCGGTCGGCAGCCGGGGGTGAAGCTCGTCGAGGAAACCGTGCCAATCGTCGCCGACATTGCGCCATGAGAACGCCCGACCGTTCTGTCGGAAGCACGGCGAGGGGGCGAGGCGCCGGATGACCGTCGTGGGCTCGCGGTGCCATGGGTAAAGCTCGAGACGGCCGCTTCCGAGTGCGGCGAGGTTGCCCCCCTTGAGCTCCGGCCATGCAAGATCATCGCTGCACGACCCGACGGTGACGATGCGGACAATATTGGTGAGCGCCAAGGCTCGGTTGACCCATGCTCCGCAATGGTGGCGTGGTGCGAGCCGAACCCAATCGGGATGATTGTCGAAGTGAATGAGGGTGAACGGCTCGTCGACCTGCGCCAGCAGCACTGGGGTGAGATGATGGAAATCGCCCGAGCCGAGCAGTGTCAGAACTGGTCCGGTGCCGGTCGGTGCGCCGGCATCGTCGAGTCGCTTTGCGAAGCTCCTGATGGCGCGGCCCGTCGTCCACAACCGAAGCTTTGGCCCGAGATCGCGGCACGCAAGTCGCTGCACACATATTCCGAGCCCCGCCGTGACATCCGCCGCGGACTCGTTGCCGTCGAGCTCGACGAGGCGGAGCCGCATCGGATCAGTGTCGCGTCACCCGCGCCAGCAACTGATCCAGCAGCGCGAGCGCCAGGTCCATCTCCTCGCGGCTGATGGTGAGCGCCGGCGCTAGGGTGACGACGTTCTTGTAGTAGCCGCCGATGTCGAGGACGAGGCCGTAGCGCTTGCCACCGACCTCGAGATCACCTTTCATCGCCTCGTCGACCATGCGGTCGGTCATTGCCTTGTCGGGCGTGAAGCCGTCGGTGCCGCAGATCTCCATGCGGAGCGCCATGCCGAGGCCATCGACATCGCCGATGATCGAGTGGCGCTTCTTGAGATTCTGGAGCCCCTCGAGGAAATAGGCGCCCTTGGAGAAGCACATCGATTCGTAATCGGTTTCCTCGAGCATCTTCACGGTCTCGAGAGCGACCGCCGTGCCGAGCGGATTGCTGGCGAACGTCGAATGGGTCGAGCCGGGAGGAAACACCTCGGGGTTGATTAGCTCCTCGCGTGCCCAGATTCCGGCGATCGGGTTGAGGCCGTTGGTCAATGCCTTGCCGAAGACGATGATGTCCGGCTTTACGTTGAAGTTCTCCAACGCCCAGAACTTTCCGGCGCGGTAGAAACCCATTTGGATCTCATCGTCGACGAGCAGGATCTTGCGTGCTTCGAGCACGCCTTTGAGCTTCTCGAAATAGCCCGGCGGCGGGATGACATAGCCCCCGGTGCCTTGGATCGCCTCGATGTAGAAGGCAGCGTACTCGGCGACGCCCGCTTTTGGATCCCAGACGCCGTAGTACTCGGTGTCGAACAGGCGCGCGAACTGGTCGACGCAGTAGAGGCCGCAGTCGTCGCGCTTCTTCCCGTAGGGGCAGCGGAAGCAGTAGGGAAACGGCACGAACTGGGCGCGGTCGCCGAAATGTCCGTAACGGCGGCGGTAACGATAAGACGAGGTAATCGCGGTGGCACCCAGCGTGCGGCCGTGATAGCCGCCCTCGAAGGCGAACATCAGACTTTTACCGTTCGAAGCGTTGCGCACGAGCTTGAGCGAGTCCTCGACCGCCTGCGATCCGCCGACGTTGAACTGCACGCGACCTTTCGTGCCCCAGGTTTTCTCGACCCGCCTGGCGATCTTGCTGGCGAGCTCAATCTTCTCGCGATGAAGATACTGCGAGGCAAGCTGGGGAAGTGTGTCGAGCTGCCGCTTGACCGCGTCGTTCAGGCGCTGGTTGCCGTAACCGAAGTTGACGGCCGAATACCACATCTGAAGATCGAGGAACGGGGTGTTGTCGTCGCCGTAAAGAAAAGACCCCTCGCAGCGGCTGAACAGTTTGGGAGGGTCTATGTAATGAACGGTGTCTCCGAATGAGCAGTACTTGGCTTCATCGGCCAGCAAATCGACGTCACTCACAGAATGCGATCCTCTACAACATGAAGTCGGGAACGTGTGGGACGCTCGACGCGCTCTTCGACCAACGCGGCGAGAAGAGTTTGTGCGTCCGCGAAATTCGAACACGGAACATGGGCGATTCCGCGCTTTCGGCAATGTTCGAGCAGGGACTGCTTGGCAAACACCAGATCGACGAATCCTGCGGCGCAAAAATCGGATGCGCCGTCGCCGATCAGTAATGTCTCGGTATCGCCGGTGGGCTCCGTCACCGCGCATTTGCATGTCCCGCTTGCCGACAGGCAGGCCGAGCCGGCGTGGGGCGATCGCAGGCGATAGCGATCGGCCCCGATTCGCTCAAGGTGATTGGCAACGATGGGAAGATCGTCGAGCCCTTCGCGGGTCAGCAGCGCACGGATTGCGTAATCGAGACCATCGCTGACTACGGTGATGGGCACGTCGTGGGCACGGCACAACCCCACGAAACCCGCGAAATGGCGGTCGAGTTCTATGCCGTCGAGATGGCGGTCGAGCTCTTCGGGGGTAGCGCGCATCAGTGCAACCTGACGCGTCATACATTCGCGGGAACCGATGCGGCCAGCTTTCCAGTCGGCCTCGATCTCCTGCCAGCAGGGATCGGCAAACCGGGTAAGCAGGCTGTCAGTGACGTCCTCAACGGCGATGGTGCCATCGAAGTCGCACAGAATGTTCCACGTCATCTGAAAACGGCTTTCCTGGCCGGAGTCCAAGCCCCATCGAACTGCGGGGACTGAACTGTTAATAAAAGCTTGCCGAGTTAACGCAAGTGCTATGCCATTCCGAAGCGGTCCAAAACACAGCTCTTTCAATGGTTTTGTTTCGCTTCGCTACAGTCGAAACCTACAAAATTTGTAGCTCGCCCGCGGACGGCAGGGTGTGGGTAAGGGCCGGGTACGATGCATGTCCCAAAGTGCGTGGGGCTCTCTTTCGTATCTCGCGGGGGTTGGAAGACATCGGCAGCACCTGTCGTGCAACTTCGCGCGCCATCGACTACCATTCGCTGCGACCGTCGACCGCGCCATCGCTGTGGCGCGTCCCAGTCACGTACCGGCAAGTATTAAACAGCGAGCGGCATGCCGCAACGCATCGGAATTTACGATAGAGGTGTCCAGTCCAACGCTGTCAGGGCGTTGAGGCTGGCTGTCGTTTATCTGCTCGCGTACTGGTTCCTCGACTGGATCAGCTTCATCTTTCCGGCGAAGCAGCTCGACATCACGCCGTGGAACCCCTCGGTCGCCGCGAGCCTCGTGCTCGTGTTTCTCAGGGGATGGCGCTGGGCTCCGATGCTGTTCGTCTGCGCCGTCGCATCCAACTTCGTGGTGGGCCACATCGATGCGCCGCCATTGCCGATCATAACGGTCAATCTCGCCGAGGCGCTGATCTATGGCGCTGCCGGGTGGATCATGCGGGGCCCGCTTCGCGTCGGCGCCGATTTCCGAACATTGCGCGACGTTCTGATATTTATCGGTGTGACCGTTCCAGCGTCGGCGCTCATGGCTGCCCTCTATGTGGGGACGTTCTGGATGGCGGGAATGATTGCTGTCGGCGATCTCCTTCCGCTCATCCTCGAATATTGGGTCGGCGACATGATCGGGATGACAGTGGTTGTGCCGGCATTTCTCATCTATCGCCATCATTTCGCCTCGATGGCGTGGCTCAAGACATTTTTCTCGTGGGAGGTCCTGGCACAGGTCAGTAGCGTCGCACTGGCCCTATGGATCATGTTTTTCTGGCCGGACCCGATCATCGGGCCGCTGTTCTACCCATTGTTCATTCCACTCGTCTGGGTTGCCGCCCGCTACGGTTTGCCGGGCGTCACGCTGATACTGCTGCTTATGCAGGTGGGTGTCGTAGCTACGGTTGAGATGCTCGACATCACAATGTCGCTGGCGACGCAGCTCCAGTTCCTGATGCTGGCGCTATCGTGGACGGGTCTTCTGCTCGGTGCGGTAATCAGCGAACGGACACGCGCGCAGGTATCGGTTGCTCGCGGAGAGGCTCGGCTGCGCTCGATCATCGATCTTGCGCCGGATGGCATTGTCATTACCGACGAGGGTGGCAATGTCGAAATGGCCAACCGGCTGTTCGAATCGATTTATGGTTCGTCGCAGGGCGCGATTGCCGGCCGCAGCATCGTGAGTCTGCTCCCGCTCAAGCCCGGATTGCCGAACCAGGAGATCGTGCTCTATCGCGCCGATGGCCGAGATGTCCCCGCGGAAGTCTCGACTGCGAACGTGCTGATCGGCGGACGCAACACCTCGGTCATTACTGTCCGTGACATTTCAGCTCGAAAGGCAGCCGAGGCGCGCTTCCGCCAGCACCGTGAAGCGGTCGAGCAGGCATTTCGCGGCAACCTCACAGAAGGCCTGGCAGCCGCGCTTGCCCATGAACTCAATCAGCCGCTCTCCGCCATTGCGAGTTATACCGGTGCGGCGCAGCGAATCCTCGCCGCCACCGCTGACGCTCCTGCGCGGGCGATGGAGCAATTGACGAAGGTGGCTGCACAAGCTAAGCGGGCAGGCGATATCATCCGCAGGCTGCGTGAGTTTTTTCGCGGCGCGACCATGGACATGACCCCATTGCCGATCGCCGAACCGGTGCGCGATATGCTCGCATTGCTGGCGGACGAGATCGGCCGCACGGGCGCCGCGGTGGAGGTCGATGTGCCCGACCGCCTGACGGTATTGGCCGACCGTCTGCAGATCGAGCAGGTGCTGCTCAATCTGATCCGTAATAGCTTGGAGGCACTCGCCGACACGCCGCGCAAGAATCGAAAAATCCACATTTCGGCAACGCAAAGCGCCAGCTCGGCGGTCGAAGTCACCATCCGCGACACCGGATCGGGTATTGCCCCGCATGTACTGGAGCGACTATTCGAGCCATTCGTGACCGACAGCTCCGCAGGCATGGGCCTGGGTCTCACGATCAGTCGTTCCATCGTGCAAGCGCACGGCGGAAAATTGTGGGCCGAGACGGGTTCTCCTGGAGCGGTGTTGAGGTTTACTCTGCCGACCGTCGATGCGGCGGCATCATCTGAACTGGTGGATCGAATCCATGGCTGAACCATGCGTGTTTGTGGTCGACGACGATGAAGCCGTGCGTGACGGTCTTTATGAGCTTTTCTCTGCCGAAGGCATACCCGTGCGGGTCTTCGCCTCGGCCGAAGAATTCGTCGATGCCGGCCTGACGCGCCACCCCGGCTGCGTCATCCTCGATATCCATATGCCGGGCATGACCGGCATCGAGCTTCAATCCGAACTTATCCGCCAAGGTGCCTCCATTCCGATCATCGCCATCACCGGTCAGGGCGACGTTCCGAAGGCGGTAACGATGCTGAAGGGCGGTGCCATCGACTTCATCGAGAAGCCATTCGATCCGGCTGCGCTTCTGCAGGCGGTTGGCGAAGCGCTGGATCGCGAGGGGCAGGCGCGCCGGCTGTCCGCCGAGCAAGAGGAAACCGAGGCGCGCTTGGCGACGCTCAGCCCGCGGGAGCGCCAAGTTCTGGATTTGGTGGTCGCGGGCCATTCGAACAAAGCCATCGGCGCCAAGCTCGGGATCAGCGTGCGCACCGTGGAGAACCATCGAGCGAAGCTGATGGATAAAATGGACTGCAGCAACGTGTCGTCGCTTATCACGACGATTTTGCAGCTGAAGAACCCTCCCGCCAAATCGCCGCCAGGCTCCGTATAGGTATTTTTACGGATTGTCGGTCCGCAACTGTGGACGGCATGTTCTCCGGCCGACACGCAAATGGGGAAACGACCTCAAGAAGCGCCCATTTCGCGGCCGGCTTGTGAGGCGACGAAAGCATTTTTCTGAAAAGCTAAACGTACCAGCGTGTTGCCGGATGAGCATCTTGGGAACGCCACACGCCCGCAATGGGTGTTGGTACGCTGTAAAACGTAATTGTGCGGGAGCACCTGATGGACGTCAGTATGTTGCATGCGGCAGGGCAAGCCCTGCTGATCATTCTCGATCCGCACCGATTGGTGTTCCTGTTCGGCGGCGTGCTGATGGGCCTGTCGTTGGGCCTGCTGCCGGGTATCGGCGGCATCGCCGGCACGGCGCTGCTGCTGCCGTTCACCTTCGATATGGATGCTCACACCGCGTTCGCGTTGTTGCTGGGATTGGGCGCCACCACCGCGACGGCCGATCCGATCGCGGCGATCCTGTTCGGCGTGCCAGGCCATGCGGCCTCCGCTGCCACCTGCCTCGACGGATATCCCATGACCCGGCGCGGCGAAGCCGGTCGCGCGCTCGGAGCCTCGTATATGTCAGCGCTGATGGGCGGCTTGTTCGGCGCGGCGTTGATGGGGCTCACCATTCCACTGCTCCGGCCGGTGATGTTGTTCATCGGCTCGCCCGAACTTCTTGCCCTCGCCGTCTTCGGCCTGTCGATGGTCGCGGTTCTCTCCGGCAACACGCCGCTCCGCGGCCTTACCATTGCGTGCTTCGGCGTGATGCTGGCAATGATCGGTTCGGATCCGCAGACCGGCACGCTGCGCTGGACGCTGGACAGCCTTTATCTCTGGGACGGACTACCACTCGTCCCGTTGACGCTCGGGCTCTACGCGCTGCCCGAGCTCGGCGACCTCGCCATTGCCCGGACGTCGGTCATTTCCGAAGACATGATGAAGATCGACACCAGGGCGGGCATGATGCTCGGGGTCAAGGATTGCTTCACTAACTGGTTCCTGGTTCTGCGCTGCGCCTGGCTGGGCTCGGCGCTGGGCGCGGTGCCCGGCATCGGAGCATCGGTGATCGACTGGCTTTCCTACGGTCATGCTCTCCGGACTGAGAAGGGCGCTCAGCAGACATTCGGCACCGGCGACGTGCGCGGTGTCATCGCCGCCGAAAGCGCTACCAACGCCAAGGAAGGCGGAGCCCTGGTCCCGACCGTCGCGTTCGGCGTCCCGACCAGCGCCGGCATGGCGATTCTCATGGGCGCGTTCCTGATCCATGGCCTCGTCCCGGGTCCGGACATGCTCGGCAAGAACCTCGACATTACCTATTCGATGGTGTGGTCGATCGCGATCGCCAACATTCTCGGCTCGGGCCTCTGCTTCCTTCTGAGCGGCCAGTTCGCCAAGCTGGTGACGCTGCGCTATACGCTGATCCTCCCGGTCGCGCTGAGCCTGATTTACATCGGCGCGTTCGAGGGCACTCGGCAGTGGGGCGATCTCTACTCGCTGCTGTTCTTCGGAGTGCTCGGCTGGACGATGAAGCACTTCAAGTGGCCGCGGCCGCCGCTGATTCTGGGCTTCATCCTCGGCGAGACGTTCGAACGCTACCTGTTCATCTCGATCGAACGCTACGGCGTCACGTGGTTCGAGCGGCCGGTGGTCATCGTTATGTTCATTCTGGCCTTCCTCGGCCTGATTCGTCCTTTTCTGCAGGACGTGCGCGGGCATGGCGGGATCGGGGGCATGCTGTCGGGCTTCGGCGCACCGCGGTTCAAGTTCAGCAACATCTTTCCGGCGATCATGTTCTGTCTCATCGGTGTCATGGTGGGCCAGGGGATAAGTTGGAATTTCGATGCCAAGATCGTGCCGATGATCGTCGGCGTCGGCGCCCTGTTCTTCTGCTCGCTGACCCTGCTGACCGAAATCTTCCGGAAACCCGAGGACGTGTCGGACGCAAGCAAGAAGCCGGACGTGAACAAAAAAATCCACATGGATATCGGCACCAGTCTCAAGGACATGCCGGGAGGCACCATTCTTTTTCGCGGTGGCCTGTTCTTCCTGTGGCTGGTGGGCTTCATCGGCTCGATGTCGATGATCGGCCTCATTCCGACGGTTCCGGTCTTCGTCATTCTGTTCATGCGTCTGGAAGGACGGGAGCGCTGGTCGCTCGTAATCCCGATGGCGATTTGCATCACGTTCTTCATCTATGGATTGTTCGATCAGCTCCTGGCGATTCCGTGGCCGCAGACGGAGATCGGGAATTTGTTCCCGGTGCTGAAAAGCTATATCCCCAGCGTCTAGCTCGGGTTCCGAGCGTCTCGTTCGGAGATCGAAGGCGGGGTGCCTCGCGCATCCCGCCTTTTTCCTTTCTCAACACATTGAGAATCGGCGGCGATCCGCCGGTTTGCCATGACATGACCAAAATGCAGCCGGAAAAGTGAAATCGGCCATTGATTATTCCGCACAATCGGTCAAAAGATCAGCCAAGGTCTTCTGCGTATTTATACATATAAGATAAGAAAATCGTCTGGGGGAGAAGCCGGCGAATGCCGGCAGGGGAAACGCCGTCACTGGGTGGAGTGAAAACCTCTGCGACTCAGGATGGCACCGATGGAAAACATATGGCTACATGCGCTTGGCGCAGGATTGCACATCATTTTGCAGCCACATCGCCTGCTGTTGCTCTGGGGCGGTGTCCTGTGCGGATTGTCACTCGGTATTCTCCCGGGAATCGGCGGTCTAGCCGGGATCGCGATCCTTTTACCGTTTACCTTCGATTTGGACGCACCGGCGTCGATGGCGCTGCTGCTGGGCCTCGCGGCGACTACCACTCACGGTGATCCGATCTCGGCGATTGTCCTTGGAGCGCCTGGGCACTCGGCCTCGGCAGCTACGGCACTCGACGGCTATCCCATGACCAAACGCGGCGAGGGCGCTCGCGCGCTCGGCGCTGCCTATATGTCGGCATTGATGGGCGGCCTGTTTGGTGCGGTGCTGATGGCTGTAGTGCTGCCGGTCGTTCGGCCGGCGGTTCTGTACATGGGCTCGCCGGAACTGTTGGCACTGTCCGCGTTCGGCATCTCGATGGTTTCGGTGCTGTCCGGCAATGCTCCGCTGCGCGGCCTCACCGCCGCGTGCTTCGGCGTGATGCTGGCGATGATCGGCTCTGACCCTCAGACCGGCACCCTGCGCTGGACGCTCGATAGCCTTTACTTATGGGACGGCCTGCCGCTGGTGCCCGTCGTGCTTGGCGTCTTTGCTCTGCCGGAACTTTGCGATCTGCTGGTCGGCCGCCAGATAATCCACAAATCCAGCGAGATGGATAAGAGCAACTGGAGCGGTCTTTGGCAGGGATGTGTCGATTGCTTCACGCACTGGTGGCTGGTGATGCGATGCTCGTGGATCGGCTCGGTGATCGGCGCCATTCCAGGGATCAGCACGTCGGTGATCGATTGGATTTCATACGGTCACGCGTTGAAGTCGGAAAAGGGCGCCCAGAAGACATTCGGCACCGGCGATGTGCGCGGTGTCATCGCTGCGGAAAGCGCGACCTGCTCGCGCGAAGGCGGTGCGCTGGTACCGACCATCGTGTTCGGTGTTCCCGGAAGTGCGGGCATGGCTCTTCTTTTGGGTGCATTCTTGATCCATGGTTTGGTCCCAGGCCCCGATATGCTTACCAAGCATTTGGATATTACCTACGCGATGGTGTGGTCGATCGCCATCGCCAACGTGCTTGGGTCCGGCCTTTGTTTCCTGTTCAGCGGTCAAATCGCCAAGATCGCAAGCCTGCGCTACTCATTGATCCTTCCAGTGGTGCTATGTCTGATCTACATCGGCGCGTTTCAAGGCACCCGTCAGTGGGGCGATCTCTACTCATTGCTATTTTTCGGGGTGTTGGCGTGGGGCATGAAACACTTCAAGTGGCCGCGCCCGCCGCTGATCCTGGGCTTTATCTTGGGCGAGATCATCGAACGCTATCTGTTCATCTCGATCGAACGTTACGGCGTGAGCTGGATGGAACGTCCAGTCGTGGTCATTCTCTTCGGCATTGCCATCATCAGCATATTGGGCCCGTTTCTGAAGGATGTTAAGGCGCACGGTGGCGTGAGGGGAATGTTGTCGGATTTCCATGCGCCGCATCTCAACGCCATGCAGATTTTTCCGTTCTTCATGCTCGGCTTGTTCGCGGTCATGCTGTATCAGGCGGTGCATTGGAACTTCGACGCCAAGATCATTCCGGTGATCGTTGGCGTCGGCGGAATCTTGTTTTGCAGCCTGTCGCTGCTGAACGACGTGTTCAAGTCCCAAAACATCAAGAAGGTGAGGGTCGGCGCCGATGGGAAAGCGATTCCCGAAGAGAAGATCCATATGGACATCGGCAGCAACATCGATCATCTGGGAGCAAAGGTCATCTTGACCCGAGGCGTCATTTTCTTCGGCTGGATGGTGCTGTTCCTCGGGTCGATGGCGACTATCGGCCTCATTCCGACAGTTCCGATCTTCATCATCGCCTTCATGCGACTGGAAGCGCGCGAGCCGTTTAGGATCGTTGTGCCGATGGCGATCGTCATGACGATCTTCATCTACGCTGTGTTCGATCAGCTCCTGTCGATTCCATGGCCGCAGACGGAGCTTGGCAACCTGTTCCCGGTACTGAAGAACTATATTCCCAGCATGTGAGGCTGAAAGCGTACGAGAAGGGCGGGAAACCATGTTTCCCGCCCTTTTCTTTGAATGACCGCTGTTCGCGATGTGGGCAAAATCCCCTACGGCAAGACCTCGGCAGCGCGCTTGTATTGGTTGGCCCATGCATGTTCGCCGTGACCCAAAGTTGCCTCCGCGTGGCGCCCGAAGTACGGATCGAACAGGTGCCAGCGGCCGATGGCGCACAGGTCCGCCATGCCCTCGCCGAGAATCGCATTCACGTCGTCGGCCGAGCGGATGTTGCCGACCGCCATGGTCGGAATGCCGGCATCCTTGCGGATGCGGGCGGCGAACGGCGCCTGAAACAGACCCTTTGGCGCCGGCCGCTTGGCGCTGGTGACGTTGCCGCTGGAAGCGTCGATGATGTCGGCTCCCGCCGTCTTGAAGGCGCGGGAGATCGCGACGCCGTCCTCGATGGTGTTGCCGCCGTCCTCCCAGTCCACCGCCGAGATGCGGATCGAGATCGGCTTTGCCTGCGGCCATGCCGCGCGAACGCCTTTGAACACTTCGAGCGGGAAGCGCAGCCGGTTCTCGATCGAGCCACCGTAGGAGTCGGTCCGCTTATTGGAAAGCGGTGACAGGAACGACGATAGAAGGTAGCCGTGGCCCATGTGAATCTCGATCATGTCGAAACCGGCCTCCTCGGACCAGCGCGCCGCGTGGACGAAATCGTTTCGCACCTTGTCGAGATCGGCATCGTCCATGGCTTTGGGCGGGGGGTCGCCGGCGTTGAACGGAATGGCCGAGGGCGCCATTGTCTGCCAACCGCCCGTCGCGAGACTCCGGCCGCCGCGCTGCCATGGCGGCGGCATCGAGCCCTTGCGACCGGCGTGAGCCAACTGGACGGCGATCTTGGAGTCGCTGTTGGCATGCACGAACGCGACCACGCGTGCCCAAGGCGCCACGTGCTCGGGCTTGTAGAAGCCGGCGCAGAACGGCGAGATGCGGCCTTCCGGCGAGACGTTGGTCATTTCGGTGATGACCAGGCCGGCGCCACCCATGGCGCGGCTGCCGAGATGAACAAGCTGAAAATCGCCGATCGTGCCGTCGACTGCTGAGTACATGCACATCGGCGAGACCGCCACCCGGTTGGGAACCGTCATCCCGCGCAGGGTGAACGGCGTGAACATCAGCGGGACGTCGGTTGTCTTATCGGCGGGAGCGGAACGAACGCTGTCCATGCCATCCTCATTCTGCTGTGCGTTGGAATTACGAGTGCGGCGTGATCGCCGCGGTCAGACGCGCGGCTACCTGCGGCGGGGTCGTGGCGATCATCTGGATCAGCTTGTCGACCGATTCCCAGGATGTCGGCGCGACTTCGAGCTTCGACTTCTCGGCATCCTGCTGGAATTCTGGATCCTTGGCCATCTTCACGAATGCGGCACGCAAAGCCGCGACCCGGTCGGCAGGCACACCCGGACCGACCATGGAAGGGCGCGCGATCGTCTTCTGGGCGAAGTAAAGCTCCATCGCCTTGCGATCGACGTCGTTCTTGACGTAATCGAGTGCCAGCGGAACGTCGGGGAGGTCCGGCTCCTTCTCGAGTGCGCTCTGCATCAGAATGTTGATCTTGTGGTCGCGCAGGAAATCGCCTCTGCGTGTCTTGACATTGGACCACGCCCAGTCGGCCAAGCCCTGCACCTCGCCGCGCTCCATGGCGAGGATGACGTCCGTGGTGCCGCGGTAGCCGGCGACGATCTTGAATTTCGTGCCGAGCAGCGCGTTGAACAGGCGGGCCGATGCCTCATTGTCGCCCGTCACTCCGGTGCCGCCGACGATGAACTCCTGCTTGAAAAGATCCGCGGCGGTCTTGATCGGCGATGTGTGCCATGAGACCACGACCGCGGCTTCCGAGGCGAGATTGCCGATCCAATGGAACTTGGCGACTTCGTAGCGTACGCCCTGCTGCTTGGTGAGCTGTGAGGTCAGGATGCCGCGCTGGATGAACGCCATGAAGGTGCCGTCCTGGGCTGCGACGTTGTAGATGCGGTTCGCCGCCAGGATGCCGCCGGCGCCGGGCATGTTCTGAACGACCATGACGGGATTGCCGGGAATGAAATGGCCCATGTGACGCGTCATCAATCTCGCCTGGGCGTCGTAGCCGCCGCCGGCGTCGGCGCCGACCAATACGGTGATCTGCTTCCCGGCGTAAAAGTCGGCAACGCCGTCGGCATGGGCGGCCAACGGCAACGCCAACAGCAGAGCGCCAAGCAGTGGCGCGGTGGCGATTTTCATGGTGATGAGGCTCCCAAGGGTTCTGTTTATTGAATGATGTATCCTAAAAGGAAACGGAGGTCTGGAAAACCGCACCGAACGGGTGGAAAAGCCTGGACCGGTCTCGAACCGCCGCGCCAATATAGCCGCTGCAGTGGTCGCCGGCACTCCCGGCGATCCGCCAAAAAGGGGAGGGGTGCGTGAGATTACCCGCGATGCGCAGTGTGCTGGGGGCATTGACCGTTGGCACGTTGACGGCTGCCGTCTCGACGTCGTCCTTTGGCCAATCGGCGGCCGAGCAATTCTTCCGGGGCAAGACCATCAACGTCTATATCGGCTTCGCGCCGGGGGGCAGCTACGACTATTTCGGTCGCTTGCTGGCCCGCCATTACAGCAAGCACGTTCCCGGCCATCCCAACGTCATCGCCCAGTCGATGCCGGGTGCCGGCAGCTTCAAGGCGGCGAACTTCCTGTATTCGGTGGCGCCGAAGGATGGCACGGCCATGGGCATCGTTACCCAGACCATCGCTCTCGAAGAGGCGCTCGGCACCAAGGGCGTTCTCTACAAGTCGGCCGAATTCAACTGGATCGGCCGCGCGACGGCGATCGTCGAGGTGACGCTCACCTGGCATACCTCGAAGGCGAAGACCATCGAGGACGCCAAGCGCTATGAAACGCCCGTCGCGAGCACCGGCTCCGGCTCGCCGTCGGAAGGCTATCCGAAGCTCCTGAACGGGGTTGCCGGAACCAAATTCAAGATCATCACCGGCTACACCGGCTCGACCGGCGGAATGCTGGCGATGGAGCGTGGTGAGGTCGATGGGGCGCTGACCTCGTGGAACACGCTCCGGCTGACGAAGCAGGACTGGCTCAAGAACAAGCAGATAAACCTGCTGGTGCAATACACGCTGGAGCGGGAGCCCGATCTTGCCGACGTCCCGGCCATTGTGGAACTCGGCAAGACGCCGCTCGACAAGCAGGTTCTCGCCTTCTACGCGAGCGGCGCCGCCGTCGGCCGATCGTTCGTGGCGCCTCCAGGAATTCCCGCCGCTCGCGTCAAGGTGCTGCGCACCGCGTTCGACGATATGCTGAAGGATCCTGAGTTCCTGGGCGAGATCGAGAAGTCGAAGGCGGAATTCAAGCCGCTCTCGGGCGAGAAACTCCAGCAACTGATCGTCGGCACGGCCAGCGCGCCGAAAGAGGTCATCGAGCGCACCAAGGCCTATATTCAGGGCGGAAAATGACGGCAGCCGCGCTGCGTCAGATTCGGCGCAGCGCGGTCACCTCGATCTCGACCAGCTTGCCTTCCGCCGAATAGCCCTCGACGAACCGCACCTCGAATCGCGGCGGCTCGATGGGAACCATCTTGCGAAAGAGCGCGCGCAGCCTCTCCACGCTCTGGCTCTCGTGCATATAGCATGAGACTTGGATGACTTTGTCCCAGCCGCTTTTGGCTTCGGCAAGATAGTCGGTGATGCGCGGCAGGATATCGGTGGTGACCTGAATTTCCAGGCTCGGCAGCACCGCTGTCTGTCCCGAGAGGACCAGGAGCGGCCCACAGGTCAGGTAACGCGATGGCGTCCGCGGCGGCTCATTCTCGCGGATGACCTTGTCCATGCCCGGCTTGCGGCGGAGCGCGATCAGATCCATAGCGACGAGGGCATTGGAGGGGATCACCTTCGGCGCGATGTAGCTCGATGTCGCGGCGCGGGCCGGGCCGGACAGCACCGCGGCGCGGATGTTGCTCGCGGCATCGCGGGCGGCGCGGTCCCGGGCGAAGAGGCGGCTGCGCACGGTATCGGCAAGGCCGAGCCCATGAGCCTCAAGCGCGTGCCCGAAGCGAGCGAAAATTTCCTGCGCCTGGTCTTCGGCGGACGGCCCGGGCGTCGCCTCGGCGGAAAGTTCGATGAAGTCGAATCCATGCCAGTTCAAAGCGGCGATGCGCATGTCGTCTCTCTCCCCGAAAGTTCTTGGAATATGGTTGAACACTACCAAAGGGCAGGCATTATGGGCAGAACGCTATTGCGGTTCGCGGTTTCGATCGCGGCGGGAACCCCACCATCTGCGGCTTCGTCACCAGCGGCGTGATCCACGCGGCGCTGTCCATGTCCCGCAAGCGGATTTCGATCCGACCCGGATCAACTGGATCGGGACCGTTCCGATCGGTGCTATCCGGAAAGTAACCTAATGGTTTCAGGGTTGTAATGGAATGGTCCAGCAAACGGCGCGAGCGGGAATGGCAAAATTGATGATAGGATTGCCGGCGTTTTGAAGCGGGTTTCAAGCCTGCCGTCTAACCAAGGGAGGATGTGTTCATGCGATTCAAGTTTCTGCTCGCCTTGCCGCTCCTGGCGGCGTCCTTGCTTGCGCTACCGGCGTTTCCGGCGTCAGCCCAGTCGGGCGGCAACACGCCGGTCAATGTCCGAGGGACGATCGACAAGCTGAGCGGCGATGTGCTGACGGTGAATTCTCGCGAAGGCCAGAAAGTGCCGATCAAGATCAATTCGGATGTGCAGATTTCCTCGGTGCTCAAGCGAAGCCTCTCGGATATAAAGCCCGGCGATTACATCGCCTCGACGTCCATGCGGGGTGCCGACGGCAAGCTGCACGCCCTTGAAATTCACATCTTCCCGCCGGGACGCAAGCCCGGTGAAGGGCAGCGCCCCTATGACCTCGCGCCGAACAGTCTGATGACCAATGCGTCCGTTGCGCAAGTCGCCAATGTGACCCAGGGCAAGGTATTCACGGTGACCTATAAAGGCAGTAAGGATGATGTCGTTGTCGGTCCCGAGGTGCCGGTCGTGACCTACGGGCCGGGCGACAAGAGCCTCCTCAAGCCGGGCGCCACCGTGTTTGTTGCTGCCCAGAAGAAGCCGGACGGCAGCATGGTCACGAGCCGCATCACGGCGGAGAAGGACGGCGTCAAGCCACCGATGTAATCGGCTGATGCGGTTTGTTCATCGCGACTTGCCGAAACGATCCGATGGTAACCACCGACCCGCATTGCCGGCCCGATCGAGTGAAGTGCGTAGGATGCGGACAGAGCGTTTGCCGTCGATGGAGCGACTGAGCCTGCACGAGGCGCCCGGGAGGTGTGCCATGACCGGCTGGCCATGGACGGAGCCTCCCGGCCGTTTCTCGCCGTTCAAGCTCGCCGTCTTCATCGCGTTGTTCATTCCCGGCGTCTGGACGGCGATCAGCTTCGCTCTGGGCATGCTTGGCCCGCGACCGCTGACCGAGGCGATCCATCAGGTCGGCTTGTGGACGATCCGGTTTTTCTTCGTTTCGCTGGCGATCACGCCGGCGCGGCAGATCCTGCAATGGCCGGAGCTTCTCCTGGTGCGCCGCATGATCGGCGTGGCGGCGTTCACGTATGCCGTTGTGCATATCAGCCTTTACGCGATCGATGAGAAACTGATGCTTCTGGTCGTCGGCTCCGAGATCGTACGCCGCATTTACCTCACCATCGGCTTTACGGCGCTGATCGGGCTGGCGGTTCTTGCCGCCACCTCGACGGATGGCATGGTACGTCGCCTGGGCAGTCGCCGTTGGCGGAAGCTCCATGGCATCGTCTACGGCATCGGCGTACTCGCCGTGATTCACATGTTCATGCAATCCAAAGCCGACGTTCAGGAGGCGACTTGGATGGCCGGCGTGCTTGCGTGGCTCTTGGGCTTTCGCGCGCTTGGCCGGCTTCGTGGGCGCGGCGGCCGCGTCCCGCTGCGGTGGACGGCGATGCTCAGCGTCGCTGCGGCAATCGCCACCGCCTTGGGCGAAGCGGGCTATTTCTGGTGGAAGATGGGCGTCGCGCCGACGCGCGTCCTTGCCGTGAATTTTTCGTTGGTCGCCGGCATTCGCCCAGGCTGGATCGTCCTCTTTGTTGGTCTCGCTCTCAGCGCGGCAGGCGTCCTGATCGCCGTCTGGCGGCGTCCGGCACGACGCGCGATAGCGTGAACGGCCGTCAGGCCACCCGCAACTCGCCCAAGACGCGCTCACGCGGCAGCCGCACCGTGACGGTGGTACCGCTGCCGACGGCGCTTTCGATTTGCAGCGAGCCGCCGTGCAATTCGGCGAGCCGCTTCGAGAGCGGCAGGCCGAGGCCGGTTCCGTCGTATTTCCGGCTGAGGCTGCTGTCGATCTGGCCGAATCGGGTCAGCGCCTTCGGGATGTCGTCCGCCGACATGCCGATGCCGCTGTCGGCGACGACGAGAACCAGATCGCCATCGACGATTGCCGCCGAAATTTTCACCTCTCCGCCTTCCGGCGTGAACTTGATCGCGTTCGAAATCAGGTTGAGCAGAATCTGCCGCAGGCGCCGGCCATCGGCGCGCACGCGCGGCAGCGGCTCAGCCAACTCCAACGACAGGCGCAGGCTGCTTCGTTCGGCCTGCTGGCCGATAATTGCCGCGGTGTCGGTAACGATCTTCGCGACGTCGACCGCCTCGTCCTGAATCTCGAATCGTCCGGCTTCGAGCTTCGAGAAATCGAGCACGTCGTTGATAAGGCCGAGCAGGTGATTGCCGCTGTCGAAGATATTCCTGGCATAGTCGCGATAGCGGATGTCGCCGAGCGAACCGAACATTTCCCGGTTCAGCATTTCCGAAAATCCGATAATGGCGTTGAGGGGCGTGCGCAGCTCATGACTCATGGCAGCGAGAAATTGCGACTTCGCTTGGCTCGCGGCCGCGGCCGCCTCGAGCGCGAGCGTCACTTCGATGGTCTTCGTTTCGAGATCGCGCTTGGTGGTTTCGAGCTCGACGACATAGCGCCGCAGACGCTCTGTTTCCTGAATGCTGCGGCTGGCGAGGACCTGATCGACGATCGTGCCTGCGAAGCTCAGCCCCAGTATCAGCATCGTAACCGCCGCGACGGCGACGGCGATCCACTCCGGAGCCATGACGGCCGCGGGAACGGCGACGGTCGGATCGGGATCGAGAGTCAGGGCCGCCATTGCTGTGAAATGGTGCCCGCAGATCGCCAGCGTGAGGAGCAGGGTAACGACCAGGCGTCGGGGAATCTCATCGATCCTCTCGATCATCGCCAGCGCGATCGCGCCAAGGACGATGCCGATCGCTATCGACGCCGTGATGTAGCTCACGTCCCAGTGCTGAACCGCCGGAACCTGCAGGGCCGCCATGCCGGTATAATGCATCGCTCCGACCGCGACGCCGAATAGCCCGCCGCCGATGGTCGCTGTCCGCCGGTTCAGGACGGATGCGAAGGCGAGCCCGGAGATCAGAATGGCAAGTGTCACCGACGCGGCGGTAAGCGGGAGGTTGTAGCCCAGGGGCAGTCCCGGCCGGAACGCCAGCATCGCAACGAAATGGGTTGCCCAAATCCCCGTGCCGGAGACGAAGGCGGTGCCGATGAGCCAAAAATAGCGGGTGCGTCTTCCGGTCGAGAGGACCCGCGCGAACAGGCTGAGCGCGGTGTAGCTCGCGAACAGGCAGATGAAGCCAGCGAGAATGACCAACCGGATGTCGTGCTGGTCGATGATGCAGCCATACACGCGGATCATGCCGCCAACGCTAAACCAAGGCCGTTAATAAATACCTAAGCCGTTGATTCAGCGGGGTCGTGAATATCTGGAGATCCTGACGGCGTGAGCGTTTGGGCAGCCCGATGCGGCGATCAGCCCAGCGAGGCGATCCGCATCGACGGGGCCGAGGGAACCGCCTCGAGCGCCGCCAGGAACCGTTCTTTCCATGCCGTTATGGTGTTGACGCGGATTGCCTCGATCATCGGCGCGTAGCGGGACCGGCGCTCGTCGAGCGACATCGTCAGCCCCTGGTGCAGCGCTTCCGAAAGCTGGTCGACGTCGAACGGATTGACCACCAATGCCGACCGCAGTTCGTCGGCCGCGCCGGCAAAGCGGGACAGGATCAGGACGCCGGGGTCATCGGGATCCTGAGCGGCGACGTATTCCTTGGCGACCAGATTCATGCCGTCGCGCAGCGGCGTTACGAAGCCGATTTTCGAGGCGCGATAAAAGCCGGCAAGCGTCGCCCGGGTGAAGCTTCTGTTGAGATAGCGGAAAGGAACCCAGTCGAACTCCGCGAATTTGCCGTTGAGCCGTCCGGCGGCCGCTTCGATCTCGCAGCGCAGCGTCTGGTATTGCGCGACCTCACCGCGCGAGACCGGCGCGATCTGCATAAACGTGACGCGGCTGCGATGCTCGGGCCAACGCTGCAGAAGGTCATAGAAGGCCTCCAGCTTCTGCGGCAGTCCCTTCGAGTAATCGAGGCGGTCGACGCCGACGACGAGCGTGCGTCCCGACAGACTCTGCTGGAGACGCTCGCTTTCGGGGCCCACCGCGGCGCGCCGAGCCATGTTCGAGAAGCTTTCGGTGTCGATGCCGATAGGAAATGCCCCTGCACACGAGTGATGGCCGAATGCCTCGAAGCACCCGTCCGTGCCGACGGTGCTCCCGGCCTCATTGGCGAGATAGGTCGAGAAGGCCCGGAGATCGTGTTCTGTCTGAAAGCCGATCAGATCGTAGGCGCAGAGATCGCGAACGATGCGGCGGTGGGCGGGAAGCGCGCTGAACACCTCGGCGGGTGGAAATGGAATGTGGAGAAAGAAACCGATCCTGTTCTCGACGCCGAGGCGGCGCAGCTCGGCGGCCAAGGTCATGAAATGATAATCGTGCACCCACACCACGTCGTCAGGCCGCAGCAGCGGTTTCAAGGCCTTGGCGAAGGCGGCATTGACGCGGAGATAGCCTTCGAAATGGGCGCGCCGGAAATCGATCAGACCGAGTCGATAATGGAACAACGGCCACAAGGTGCTGTTCGCATAGCCGAGGTAATAGGCTTCATGGTCCGCCGTGGAAAGATCGACCGTAGCGTAGATCGCTTTTCCGGCGGTGTAGATCTCGGGCGTTTCGGACGGATTTTCGACGGTGCGACCGCTCCAGCCAAACCACAATCCGCCCTGACGTTGCAATGTCTCGCGCAACGCGATTGCGAGGCCGCCGGCAAGGGTAAGGTGCTCGCGCGGCAGGAGCATGCGATTCGAAACGATGACCAGACGCGACAAATGGCCCCCCTTCATTCTTCTGCGCGGGACGGTCAGGGGAGAAGGAAGGAGAGGCGTCGACGACGATTGTCAGACCGCGCAGCCCGGGCTCGCGAAAGCCGGCAGAGACATTGGAGTCCTTTCCTTCTCTCCGCTGCCTGTCGGCACAGCACACCGCAGACAATCCCCCAGAGTATTGACGTTTGTGCACGATCCTCACAGCAGAAAGAACGAGTATCTACGTCATAACTCGGCAAGGCCACACAGATGCCGCTCCTCCATGACACAAAATGGCCATCCCATCGAAGCTCGACCGTTAGCGAATAAGGCGATGCTGCAGCCAAGCCTCGATGGTACGCCCAAATTCGTTTTGAAGGGCCCACACTGTTTTTTGTGCCGGCTCGGATGGTCATCCGATGCGGAACAGGCGGTTGAGCAGCCCCTTGGCGGTGCTTTTGCGGATGAACTCCAGCGCGTGATGGAACTGGTGGGCCACCAGCGGCTCACGCTTTTCCGAATAGAGTGCATTCATGCGATGCCATGCGAAGGCGCCGCGAAGATTGGCCCACGGCATCATCGCAGTCTCGAGGGCAGGAACGCAAAGCTGGGCGATGCACCGGCGAAAATGGAAGCGCGCGGCGAGGGATGCCGGCTCGGAGAGCGGCCACGTCAGTCCGAACAGTGTCGATGCGGCCAGCGTGTAAGACTGAAGCGCCGTCACGAGGCGATGCTCGCGAAGGCGGTCCTCGATCAGCCGCCAGTCGATCTTGCCGGCCCCATGGCGCGCCAGTAGCGTAAAATCGTAGACCTGCTGGAGCTTCAGGCTGCCGCGATAATGATTTCCGAGGTGATGAATCGTGGCGTGAAGGAGATTGTGCAGGACCCGGTGCGTCGGCGACGGCGCCTGGAAGCGGACCCCATCCGCCTCCAGGACTTCGGCACTGTCCCAGATCTCCCGGTGGGGCAGAATGTAGTGGGCGTCGATCACCTCGACGTGAAGATCGACCGCACCGGGATCGTTTTCGCGGATGAATTCGGCATAAGCGTGCTGAATCGGCTGGTAGCGGGTTTCCGCGTTGTAGCCGAGGCGGCCCAGCGCCGTGATCGCGGCCGCCATCGCGGAGGGCGGTACCAGAACGTCGAGGTCGCGGAACATGCGTGCGCCGCGATCGGGGTAATGATCGAGGAAGAGCGATAGACCGCCTTTGAGAACGATCGTCGGAATCGAAGCGGCCTGGAGCGCGCGTAGCATTTCCAACGCCTGACCGCGGAGCGCCTCGTTGCGTTCGGCGTTGTTGCGATGGAGAAGCGAAAGATAGTCGTTCACTTCACAAGGGAGCGCCGCAAGGCGGTGGGCTTGGGCGAGCGACGCGAACATCGATGTCGCGAGAAAATGGTCGTTTGCCAGACGCAACGGCACCATCCAATCCTGAGCCTTGCGCCGTCGGATCGCGGCCTTCAGGCCGCCCGCCTCCGGCTGCAACGCATCGGCGACGATCCGCAGGGCTTCCCGTTTCGAGGTCACGCGCAAAGCTCCCCGATGCGTTTCATGCCTCCGTCGAGGGTCGAAAAGCGGAGCTCGAAGCAGGCAACGTCGTCGACCCATTGAATCAGACGCTCGACTTTTCCCGCATCCAAAGTGCCGCCGAGAGGGCAGAACTCCGCTGCCAGGCGGCTCAGCGCATCCGCATGCGAGACGCGGAGAAGACAATCCGGACCGCCCTCCGTTCGGTGCGGAAAGACTACGGCCGTGACGGCATTTTGCGTCGTTCGACCGGGCGAGCCGATGCCGCCTTCCGGTACGAAATAGCGAACTCGCTTGCCGTCGAGGCGCTGATGGACAGGTTGATCGGCTAGGGCCGGAAGTCGCCCCGAAAGGAGCCCCCAGGCGCCCTCCTTGAGGCAGATGCCGAAGGGCATCGCGCGAATGGCGAGCGTGTCGCGCGCGAGCACGATGGTGTCGTCGCCGAGCGAGAAAAATCCATCCGTCACAAGTCCGGCGGTGAGGGTGCTTTTGCCGCTTCCGGATACGCCGGCGATGACGACGCAGGGTGCATCGGGGCGGCGGCAGACGGCCGCGGCGTGGAGGGCGCCGAAGTCCCGGCTGCGCTCGAGCGCGAACGTCACCAGGGCAATTTTCGCAACCGGAACGATCTCGTCGGCCGCGGCCCAGCGCTCGATAACGCGGTTGCCGCTGTACAGCGCTCGGCGCCCGTTCTCCTCGCGGACGTCGATCACCACCGGATCGGCTTCGCCCGGCGCCGATTCGCCGAGCGGAATAAGGAAAGGGTGGATGTCCGCCTCGACGGAGTGCGACGCAAACCGCAGCCGGAAATCCGTATCGAGAAGGCGATAATTCCTCTCGCTGACAGCGACGAACGGCCGGTCCGGTGCGGCAGATTTCGATCGGTCATCACCGGCAATGGCAATGTCGCCAGTTGCTCGGCCTCTCGGTTCGTCGGTCTCGTTTGCGGTGTCGCTCAAGAGGCCGAGCGTCGTCCATTCCCGAATCGCTTCGGCGACGTAATGCTTCGCAATCGTCTCCGTCGTGCCGAACGTTCGTTGCAGATGACGGCCACTCTCTTCAGGTGACAGGCCGTCCTCGAGGCAGAACCAGATGAACGTCGCGGTGGCGTTGGCGCGGTAAAGGCATTGGCTTAGGCCGTCCAGCAGGACGCCCTCATCACCGACGAGATGCAGGCTGACTCCGTCGCGCAATCGGATTGCGCTACCGGACGCGGAGGGAAGAGCCTCCTCTGGCCAGGACGAGACGCGCATAGCCGCTCATCCGCCGAACGACGCCGGCCCGGCTTAGTAGGCGGACGCCACGGTGTCGACTGCCGTCACCGGCGCTTCCACTTCGCCGGAGTCGCCAATCCAGCGATAGCCGAAGCCCGAATAGGTGGCGATGCGATCGAACTGCGTATCGACCTCGCCGAACTTGCGGCGAATGCGCTTGATGAAGGTGCGCACGTTGGAACGGTAACCGTTCTCGCCGTCGCCGGCGAGGAAGCCCGGCCCGCGCACGATGTCGTAGATCTCGCGATGCGGAACGTCGCGATCCGTCTGCGTCGCGAGATGATGGACGATTTTGAACTCGGCGAGAGTGAGGTTCACCCGCTTGCCCTTCCACAAGGCGCGGTTCGAATGAAGGTGCAGCTCCAAATCGCCGCTGTGAACGACGGAGGACTGCGACGAGCGCAGCGGGCGCGGAGCATAGATGCCCTTGCGACCGTTCAGGACGGTGCCAATGCGACTCAGCAGGATCGAGAAGCTGCGCGTCTTGTCGATGAAATCGACGGCGCCATTCATCAGCGCGGCCTCCTCGTAAACCTGGTCGTTGAGCGAGGTCACGAAGATGATGGGAATCTCCGCCTTCTGCTCGCGGAGGCGACGGAACAACTCGATCCCCGAAATGGTCGGGAGCTTCCAATCAAGCAGCGCAAGCTCGGCTTCGCCGCCCTCCTGGAGGTACTGCAGCGCAGTGTTGCCGCATTCGAAATCGGAAACCGTGAAGCCGGCATCCTGAAGATTCTTGGTCACTGTTTCGCGAAAGAGCTGATCGTCCTCGACGAACAGGATGCGAGCATTGCCCGGGTTAATCGCGTTCTCAAGATTGGCTTCCATTTTTCTCTCCTTTTTACGTTCTGCAATCCGCTCGGACCGCGTGACGTTTCGATTCTCCCGACAGACTTAAACACTCTCCAGTCAGCCCGCCCGTACACCTGGGCGCGTACTCAACTGGACCCAATTTCCACCGCACCGATATTGCGCCCTCCAAGAGCTCGCGGGAGAGCCACGCCAGGGCGCGCCACTGCACGCTAACCTGATGAAAATGGATCACAATTCTGTGAACCGGCGGGGGTAAATTTGTGATCTTCACCCCCACAACTTTGCCACAGGCCGTTTGCGGCTCGAAGCTTGGGAGGAGGGGCCGTGTCAACGCATAGGGCACATCTTTCCGACCCCGGCTATACGTTGCGAGTGACCACGGTGTGCGCTTTTGCCCCGACGAGCGAAAATTCGCCGTGCCGTACGAGAAAATTGCCGACGACGGCGGTACATCGTTCGGCCTGATTGTGATCGTCCAACATTAAAAACCCTCCGGAACTGAGATGCGCCGCCGTCGTCTCGAGGCACAGCGGTGCGCAATTTTCCCAATCGCAATTGATGTGCGCCAACGCCAAGGTTCGCTTGGGCTCGATCTCCGGCGCGCTGTTTGGTGCGCACACACGCAACGCCACGCTACGGCCGTCGGCATCGACGCCGAGGGCTCGGAAGGTATCGAGCACGTCGTCGAGGCTGTCCCGTACGTCGTAGCCGACGAAGCGCCGCTCGGGCTTCGCCAGGAGAGCGAGAAGGACGGCGGAGCCGCCATGGTTCAGTCCGCATTCGAGGACGTCGCCGGGAATCGACTCGCGATCGAGCGCCTTCATCGTCTGTTCGAGATTTAAAATTTTCTGAGGCGTCAGTGTCGACAGGTGACGCCGCACGACCTCGCGCGCGATCGGCGACAGCGAGAGCGACAATGCGCGATCTCGGGATCGGTGAAAGAGCGATCGTATCATTGCCTGTGAGTGAACCGCCGATAGCGCGTCGAAGGCGTGCAACGATAGACGCCGCACCGTTCTTCGTTACGTCCGCAACTATGACCGATGGCATGTGGCAGGTTTTGTGACAACTCTGCCAGATTTATGTTGCCAACTTCCGTCAGCGGATTCCGCTAGCGTGGTGGCCGCCTTGAATTCGCAGTGGAGTACGTGCGGCCATGCATGCGTCCAGGCGACGAGAGGCATTCGGGCTCATTCGGGCTGTTGATCCCAAGCGATAAGATAAGAGGAGATTTTCGGATTTTTCGCGACCGGTTTCACCCATGGCTGTTGGACGCACCGTCGCGCGTCGCTCCATCGCGAAGCGCTCGCGCCGGCGACGACGAGGCATGGAGCCATTCGGTAATGTCGGCACCGCGGCGTTTGGCGCGTTCGCACCCCGTCGTGAGGCAGCGCACAGCGCATACCGGCATCGGAACCAGGATGAGAGAATCCTGTGACCGATTTTCACGCAACGCGTTTTTTCCACATTAAGGAGGACGTTCTAATGAACACGAGAATCGAGAATGGTGCCGTTCGGCACATGCGTTCGCGTCGCGATTGGTTCATTCGCATCGCCTCGGCGCTGTCGCTGGCGTTCGTCTTCGGTATCACCGGCTGTGCCAGCGATGCGAACATGCGTTCAATCCCGGTGGCGCAGAATCCGCCAGAGTACAAACTCGGGCCGGGCGATCGGCTCGGCATCACTGTCTTCGGCGAGGAAACCATCACCGGCGAATACGACGTCGACAGTCAGGGCACCATCTCCCTGCCGCTCGCCGGCCGCATGAGCGTCAAGGACATGACGACGCAGCAATTCGAGTCCGCTCTGACGAACCGCTTGGCGCGCGGGTTGGTGACGAACCCGCAGGTAGCGGTTGCCGTCGTCAAGTACCGGCCGTTCTATATCCTCGGCGAGGTGAAGAACCCCGGTGCGTATCCGTATTATAGTGGTGCCACGGTGTTGAACGCCGTTGCGCTCGCCGGCGGGTATACCTACCGCGCTCAGACGTCGAAGATTTCCGTCGTCAAGCCGGAAGGCGATCGCGATCCGATGCTCGCGCCCGAGGATGCGTACCTCGAGCCGGGTGACATCGTGATCGTCCCGTTGCGCTGGTTCTAAAAGGCGGCCTGACTGGCGGAAGCACAATGGCTGATCTTGCCATGAGACGAAGCGCGGCGTGGCGCTCCGGGAGCGTGCGACGCTCCCGGAGCGTTTCCCGTCCGCGGGTCGACGGTGTCACCGTCTCTTCTCTGGCGGTTGCGATCGGCTCCTGCATCTTTCTTCAGCGATTTGCGATACCGCTCGGGACCGCAACCCAGATTCCAGCGGCGTTCGTTGCCGGGTACCTGACGTTCCTGTGGCTCCTTCTGAGAGGCCGATTCAACGTCAATGGCCATGTCTTGGGCCTATTCCTGGCGACCATGGCGTTCATGACTTTGTCGGTGATTATCTCGGCGACTCGATCCTCGCTGCTGTCGTTCGGCTATCTCCTGGCGATTTATTCCCTCTACGTCTTCCGGCTCAAATATCCGGCAGGCTGCTTCTCGCGTGCGCTCAATATCTTTCTCAATATGATGACGATCTGCGCGCTGTGCGGCGTCGCGCAATTCGCCCTGCAGTTCGTCGTCGATTCCGATCTGGTCTTTCCCCTCGATGCGTTCATGCCGTACCAGATTCTGCTCGACGGTTACAACGTGATCATCCCCCTCACGTATGAATCGACGATCATGAGGAGCAACGGCGTCTTCTTTCTCGAGCCGTCGTTCTTTTCGCAGTTCCTCGGGCTTGCGGTTGTGATCGAACTGCTGGGGGCGCGACGGGTAACGAGGCTCCTGGTGTTCGCCGCGGCGATGGTGGTGTGCTATTCGGGCACCGGGATCCTGCTGGTGTTCGTGTTCCTGCCCTGGATCCTGATGCGGCGCGGGAATGCCGGCGTTCTGATGGCGGCGGTCGTGATCGGGATTGTCCTGTCTCTCGCCAGCGGCGTGCTCGACCTCAGCACGTTCACCAACCGCATCGACGAATTCTCATCGACGGAATCGAGCGGGTTTGCGCGATTCATCTCGCCTTTCTATCTGCTCCACGATTTCGTGATCAATTCCACATCCACGCTTCTGTTCGGCATGGGCCCGGGGGCGATCGAGCGCATCATGAAGGAAGCGTTTATCTATGACGCGTATCTCGCTTTCGATCCGACCTGGATCAAGCTGATCCTGGAGTACGGCTTCTTTGCCGCCGTATTGTTCATGACGTTCGTCGGATACGCATTGTTCCAGGGAACGCGCAATCGCATGTTGAGCTGGGCGATCTTGTTCTTCTATCTCGTCCTCGGCGGCTATCTGCTCAACGGCTTCCTCCACATCCTATTCGTCGCCCTGTGCGCGTGGCACAACCGTGGTGCGCGGGTGCCGGGAGTTTCCCGGGGGCGCGCAATTCAGAGAATGTACCGCATGCACAACCTGCGGCTCGCCGCCGCACGGCGACCGGTTCCGGCGGTATCCGGGGGTTGAATGGACCGGCGCGGGGCCTCGCGCTGCCACTTGCGACGCTACTACAGCACCGTGCCCGGCCGCGCCGCGGCCGATGCGTCCGCCGGGCGCGACCAATGGCTTCGGGCAGCGTCGTAGACGCTGACCGTACGCCGCGCGATTTCTCCCCAATCGGGAATCGACAGGCGCAACGCGTCCATCCCAGTCGACAGGCCCTCGAGCAATCCCGGCTCGCGAATCACGCGATCGATCGCGCAGGCAAGCGCCGCGTCGTCGCCCGGCGGAACGAGCAGCCCTTCGCGACCATGCATCAGCAGCTCGCCGAAGGCGCCCAGTTTGGATGCGATCACCGGGCGGGATCGCGCGATCGAAGCCATGAGCACGCCGCTCGCCTCGATTTCCCGGTAGGGGAAGACGAGCATCGAGGCGTCGTCGAGCATCGCCGTCAGCTCATCGTCGGGAACGAAACGGAACTCGAACCGGACAAGATCCTCGACGCCGAGCTCGCGGGCCAGATCGATCAGCGGCTCGGTGTTCATGTAAGGCTTGCCGACGATCCGAACGCGGCACCTGGGGCGCGACTCCGGGCCGAGCTGCGACAGTGCGCGCAGGAACACGTCGACGCCCTTGTAGGGCTTGATTTGGCCGAACAGGAGGAATGTCACCGTGCCGTCCGCGGCCGCCTTGGCCGCGACCGGCACGTGGCGATCGCTCTCGTCGTGCAGAAGGCCATGAGGAATGCGCGCGATGCACTCCGAGCCGCCGACGTGGGCCGAGACGCGCTCGATCCCTTGATCGGTATGGACGATCAGGCGATCGAAGGCGCGCAGGACCGACAGCGCGCCCCACGTCTGCAGGCTCGAGCCCGGCGCGCCGTTGAAGGGCATCGTGTCGTGGACCGTGAGAACGATCGGGGCAATCCGCCGGAACAGCGGCAGGAAACGCCCGTCCACGGCCGGGAGAGGACACCATTGGAAGTGGATGACGTCGGGCCGCCACAGCCATAACGTGCGCCACAGCCGAGCCAGGGAGCCGATATGGCTTACGCCTTTCAGGGCCCGCACGGCGGATTTGGGCGCGCGGTCCCAGAACGGCATTGCCATGGCGGGATAGAAATGCTGACGCAGGAGCGGCTCGTGCGCGTCGGCGTGTCTCGCCGGCAGCACCTTGCCGAAGACGAGGGTTTCGTTGCCGATCACGGAGAGACCGGCCGCCAGCTCGCGGTCGTACGGCCAGGTGAAAAGAGACGGATCGATAAGAGCGATGCGCATGACGGGCTAGCCTCCCGTGCTCGTGCCGAATGTGCGATTGGAGCGATGCGGGCGACCGCCGGGTTGTCCCCGGTCGGTCATGCGAGCTAATAAGCTCCGGAGCGACGGAATACGACGGCGACCGTGCGCAGGAGAATCCTTGCGTCGGTGATGATGGTCCAGTCGCTCGCGTAGCGGGTGTCGAGCTCGACCCGGGTGCCGTAGTCGACGTCGTTGCGCCCGCTCACCTGCCAAAGCCCGGTAATGCCTGGGCGGCAACGGAGATAGGCGCTGAACGAATCGCCATAGCGCGGAATTTCCGCCGGCACGATCGGACGCGGTCCGACCAGGCTCATGTCGCCTTTCAGCACGTTGATGAGCTGCGGCAACTCGTCGAGGCTGGTTCGCCGCATCAAATTCCCAAGCCGGGTGATGCGCGGATCGGACTTCAGCTTGAAGTCGCGATCCCATTCGGCCTGCGCTTCGGGATTTTTGACAAGATAGTCCTTGAGGCGCGTTTCGGCGTCGACGCACATCGAGCGGAATTTCAGGCAGTAGAACGGCCGCCCGTTGGCTCCGATGCGCCGGTGCCGGAACAGCGCGGGGCCGCGGTCGATCCGCACGGCGGCGGCAAGCGAGAGCAGGACCGGTGCCAACGCGACCAGCATGGTGCTGGCGAGAACGATGTCGAGGCCGCGCTTGACGAACGACCGCGCCGGGTACGCGGAGCCGCCCTGGCGTTTGCGCTTTAATGCATCCCGAAACTTGAGCCTCAGCCAGCCGCGCCCGCGATCCGATCCACCGTTGATGTCCGCTCCTCCGTTGAACTTCCAGTCTTCGAATCCGGGGCGCCATTCGCGGCCGCCATCTGCGGGCTCGGCTGTCCGGAAATTGAGTAGCATGTGCTCTCCTTCAGGTTCGGGGCCGGATTTCGTCCAGCCGGCTGGTGTGCTCGGTCCCATTTTTCGGCAACCGAAAACCGCACGGCCGTCGGGGAGGTCGGGTGTAAATCAAGCAAACCCTTGATCAAATTGGGAGTGTGAGAATTGTGGGAATTTGCGGGCGAGCGCTCCGCATCGGTGGTTTCCGCGCACGAGCGATGTGCGTCGCCGCCCTGAATTCGTGCATTTGGGTGCTTGAGCGGCAATCCCTCCCCTCATAAAATCGTCAAAATTGCGGCAGGGACGTAGAAAGACGTAATCTTTCGCGTCTGCAGAATCCCATTGAGGCAGGGCCGATGCTCGACACCAAAGAACCGCTAACCGACAGGTTGCTAACGCCACTGCAACGGGAGCGGCACGACCGTGCGTCGGATGTTCGGCCGGCACCGACCGAGGGGCGGCCGGAAACGATCGTTGTGATCGGATTGGTTGCCGTCGTTTCGATGATCTTCGGATTCGTCCTCGGCCTCCTGTTCTAGGATTGCCGCCGGTATAGCCGGACATCATATTTTGGATGCTTGAGCGATCGGCCGCCGATGCGCCATTGTGCGCGGCTGCCGGTGCCGCGCTTGCGCGGACGTTTCCGCCGACATTCATCTCTAAAGGCGGTTTTCATAATGGCGTTTCGTGCTGGGCGGTCGTTGATCTGGGCATTGCTCGAGAGTGGCGGGCTGTCGGTTCTGTCCCTCACGGTGCTGTTCGTGGTGGCTCGCATTCTCGGGCCATCGGATCTCGGCACTGTGGCGCTGGCGCTCGGGATCGTCCAAACGCTGGCGATCGTCGTCGATACGCTCCTTCACGACGCGATCGTGCAGCGTCCGAATCTGGAGGACGATCATCTGCATACGGCATTCTGGACATGCCTCGGCCTCGGCCTGTTTTTCTCGGCGACGTGCTGGTTTACCGCCCCGCTGATGGGTCGCCTGTTCGACAGTCCCGGATTGGCGCCGCTCCTGTCGGTCGCCGGCTTGAGCCTCGCCTTCAGCGGTGCCGGCAGCGTTCCGATCGCCATTCTCCGCCGCAAGTTCCTGTTCAAGCCGCTGGCGCTCAGGACGCTCTATGGCCGGCTCGCCGGCGCGGTCGCGGCGATCGTTCTGGCGGCTCTCGGCTACGGCGTCTGGAGCCTCATCGCTCAACATTTGATTCAGGCGGCGATGAACACCGCGTTCGTGTGGCGTTCGAGCCCGTGGCGGCCTGTGGCGGTGTTTCACGGGAGGCGTCTGACGGAACTCATGTCGTTCGGCATTATGACGCTCGGCACGCGCGTTGCCTGGCTTTCCAGCGCTCGCCTGTTCACCGTTCTGGTCGGCTACTTTCTCGGGGTTACCGCCGTCGGCTACATCAATATCGCCCAGCGGGTCGTCGACACCTTGCACGACATGCTGGCGGGCGCCGCCTACAATCTGGCGCTGCCGATCTTCTCGCGGCAGCAGGCCGATCGCATCGCATTGGCGCGCACCTACCGCCAGGCGACGGAGTTCGCCGCGCTGACGGTGCAGCCGATGTTCGCGGGGGTCGCGATTTGCGCTCCGGCGATCGTCCATCTCTTTCTGGGCGAAAGCTGGACGGCCGCCATTCCGCTCGTGCAGGTCATGGCCGTCGGCGCCATGCTGCAATTCGTTCTTCTGTTCGCCGATGCCGCCGTCACGGCGCTCGGAAAGCCGGGTTATGTGTTCGCCTATGCGACGCTGAGCTTCGTCTTCGTCGTCGCTTCGTTCGTGCTGCTCCCTCCCGCCGATCCGCTCCACGCCGCCATCATATGGGCTGCCAGGGTGGTGATCGTCGCGCCGTTCCTGCTCGGCATGGTCCACCGCCTGCTCGGCCGCGCGGCGACGGTCGAGTTTTTCAAGGCCTCGCTCGCGCCGCTGATCGCCACCGCCGTCATGGTGGGAGCGATTGCCATGGTGAATACGGAGCTTCTCGCCGGACGTCCACCTCTCTATCTCCTGCTCATTCAGATTCCACTCGGGGCGGCGGTCTACGTTCTCGTCATGGCGCTGATCGCCCGCGATGCGCTGAAGCGGTTCCTCACGTTCGTCGTTGCCGGCATCCGGGGTTCCGGTTCCTCCGGAGCACCGCAAGCGACCATCGATGCCATGAAGGCGACGGCGTCCTGCATCTCCTCATCCAGTCCCACAGCCATACCCTGAGGAGGCGGATCGAGACGCGGTCGCTGCCCCGCTGAGCGCGCGGGTCCTGTCCATCTGTCGGTGACTATTGGAGCGATTGCGGCCCTGCGGCGGCCGCTGCGGGGCTCGGAGAGTGTCCGAGCCCCGCTTGTGCGCGAATTACGCGGCCTGATAGCCGCTGTAGTACGACTGCGCGACGAGGTGGACGGGCATCTTCGACATCACCACGCCGGTAACCGGCTTATGGATGGTGTCGAAGCGGTGAATCGCCTCCTCGATCATGCCGCGCTTGGTGCTCTGATGCGCGATCACGAAGATCGTCGTATCGACGTAGTCCGCGAGCGTCAAGGCATCGGCAACCTGAATCACCGGTGGCGAGTCGAGGATGATCAGATCGTAGGTTTTACGCGCCTCGCTCAGGAATGAGTCCCAGTGTCCCGACGAAAGCAGAGACACGGGACTGTCGGTGCGCTCGTGAGCGGTCAGGCAATGGGCGCCCGTATCGGGGTCGGCGCGGACCGCTTCGGCCCAACCGCGCGCTCCGCGCAGCACGTCCTGCAACGCAGGGCCGGGCTCGGCACGGAACATGCGATGAAATCGCGGACGCCGCAGATCCGAGTCCACGACCAGAACCTTGAGGCCGTCGCGAGCGGCGATGGCCCCCATGGCGCTGGCGAACGACGTCTTGCCTTCGCCCGGCTCGGCGGAAGTGACCAACACCACCTGCGACATGCCATGCTCGGCTTGGGATTTCAGTGCGACGCGGATTCCTCGCAATGTTTCCGCCACCGGCGAATGCGGTCCGTCGATCAGCTCCTGACCGAGGCCGTAGCGCCTGGGCGAGCGTCGCCGGATCATCGGCAAGGTGCCCAGCACCGGCACGCCGAGCGCGCTCTCGACCTCGGCCGCGGTTTCGAAGCCGCGATCGAGCTCGGAGAGCAGGAACACCGTCGCACCCGAAGCCAGGAAACCCAGGAACATTCCGCCCAACGCGAACAGATTGCGGCGCGGGCTGGTCGGATCCACGGGCGGAACTGCGCTCGAAACGATCCGCGCGTTGGTCTGGTTGATCTTGGTCGGATCGGCTGTCTGCTGCGCGGTGGCAAGGAACGTCTGGTAGACGTTCCGCTTTGTGTCGGCCTCCTTCTCGAGCTGATTCAACTCATCCTGATACCCGGCCGTGGTGTTCGCCTGGGATTGCAATGTGTTGATCTGCCGCTGAAGCGTCGCTTCGCGGGTCTTCGTGATCGTCACCTGGTTTTGCAGAGAGCGCAAAACCTTGCCGATTTCCCGCTGAATCGACGTGTGCAGAGTGCTGATCTCGCTGTTGAGGGCCTTGATTTGCGGATGACTCGGCCCCAGCCGCGACGACATTTCGGCCCGCTTCTGGAGGGTTTCGGCCTCCCGCTCGCGCAGGCGTCCGATGAGATCCGAGGACAGCACCTCGGACATGCTGGCGGCACCGTCGGAGGGTGTGCGCTTCGCCTCCTCTTGAGCCTGATTGTAGCGGGCTTCGGCCTGTGCGCGGTCCGCGCGGGCGCGGCTCAGGTCGGTATTGAGCTCGTTGAGCTGCTGTTCGCCGACCGTTCCGCCGACCCGCGTCTCCACCAGATTGTACTTGGATCGATAAGCCGAAACTTTCTTGTCGGCCTCTTCGACCTCCTGTCGCAGTTCGCCGGCGCGCTGCTTGATCCAGGCGTTGGCCTCAAGCAGAGCCTTGCTCGAGGATTCGATCTGATTCATCAGGAAATTCTTCATCAGCGTATTGACGAAGTCGGAGCTCGTCCGCGGATCGGTGCCGTCGAATCCGACGTAGATGACGTAGCTTTTGCCATCGGTGTGCACGTTGAGCTTTTTCGTAACATTGTCGACGACGGCCGACCACACGATGTCGCCATTGTCGAATTCGGTGTTGGATTCGTCTTTCGACAGCAACCCCAACGATGCCATCAGTTTCATCGTGTATGTGCGGATGCTCGACGAAATCCGCGAAAAGAGCGGCGGATCCTCGAGATAGGGATTGAGGTCCGGATCCTCGTCGAGGTGGAGCTGGCGCGCCGATTGCTCGATGAGTTGCCTCGAGTTGAGTATCTGTGCCTCGCTGCGCGGCACCGAGGGGTCCAGAGCCGGCGGCGGAGCCGGCATCCCGAGCTGCGGAATGTAGATCGGCCGCGTCTGAATGGCGACGAGCCCCTCGGCGAAATAGCGGGGAGTCAGGAGATAAGAGACCGCATAGGCCAGGAAGCCGCAGACCACCATCGCTGCGGCAATGCGAAATTTGCGCCGCCAGAGGATGGCCGCCATTTGCGCCAGGGTGCGAGTCTGGCCTTCGGCCGACACGCCGCGCGGCGCTTGCATGAATTCATCGCCGTAGAATTCGTCAAATTCGGAGCCCACATAGCGTGGAATCGGAGCCGACCACTGGCGTGAGGGCGGCAGCGGCGGTGGATTTCGCCCAAATCGGCCGGAATGTGAAGGTGGGTGGGCCATCGTATGCACCTCTCCCAATGAGATTGTCTGTTTAACGGGAATGCGGGAAATCGACGCGACGGGAGGTAAGGACCTCCGGACCCCGAGACGGGACGGCAATGCGCACACTCGGAAGCGCACGCGCTCCCGATGAGCGCGCGCGGTCATTCGACCGTCGCCGCCGTGTTGTAGCAAGCGGCAAGCACTGGCTAAGCAACCGATTAATCTCACCAAATTGTCACGGTAAGCGGCGAATCGCCGGCGCTTACAATCGCGCACATCGCACGTCCGGCTCCTGCGCCGGTCGAGCGAATGGGTGGTTGTGCCTCGAAGATACCTTCGCTGAATAAGAATGAAATGAGAAGGAGTGTGATTCGGTGGCAGGCATATTCTGCGCGTTGGCTGCGCTTTTCTTTCTCATCGCATGCCATCCCTTTTTGACTTATCCGCTGAGCCTGCGGTTGCTGCGTCTGATTCGTCCTCGGCCGTTGTGGCGGGGATCGACGGGTGCGGCGGCGGCCGCCCCGACGTTCGCGGTGTGCGTGTGCGCCTACAACGAAGCGTCGGTGATCGAGCGGACGCTTCGCAACCTGCTGGCGGCGCGCGAAGCGATGAACGGAAATCTTCAGATCCTGCTCTACGTCGACGGCGCGACCGACGGAACCGCTGAAATCGCCCGGCGATACGTCGATCAGATCGATCTCGTCCTGTCGCTCGACAACCGCGGCAAGAATCACGGCCTTAACCGCCTGGCCGATCGCATCCGCGGCGACATCGTGATTCTCATCGACGCCAATGTCGAAATCCCCGTCGAGGCCTTTGCCAATCTGCGAACCTACTTCGCGGATCCGACGGTCGGCTGCGTGTGCGGGCACCTGACGTTCGTCAACGCCGCGGAAACGGTCACGTCGATGACGGGATCGTTCTATTGGCGCCTCGAGGAGCGCATCAAGCAGCTCGAGAGCGATACCGGCTCGGTCATGGGTGCCGATGGCTCGCTCTATGCGGTTCGCAGGGAATGCTACCAGGGCATCCCAAGCGGAGCCGCCGATGACATGTATCTGTCCCTGGCCGTGCTCTGCGACGGCTACCGCGTGGTGCGTGCCGGCGACGTGCGGGCGTTCGAGCGCACCGCTGCCGATCCGCGCGAGGAGTTCCGCCGCAAGGTGCGCATCGGCTGCCAGGGATTCAGCGCCCATCTGGCGCTGTGGCCTCGGCTCAAGTCGCTCGATGCGCTGGATATCTACAAATACGTCTCCCACAAGCTGTTTCGCTGGTTCACACTTTTGACGCTCGGCTTGAGTGCCGTCTTCGCGTTTGCTGCGCTTGTTGTCCTGGCTGGCTTCCCGGCGGCGGTGGTGATCGGCGTCGGCAGTTCGGCTTTGCTGTGGCTGGGATGGCGGATCGGTTTTCCGCCCTTCACTCTCATCGTTGACATTCTGCAGTCGTTTGCAGCTACGGCGATCGGAGTGTGGCGTTCCCTCAATGGGACGCTGGTGGGAACCTGGGAGCCTGCCGGCTCCGTGCGCAAACCCGAGGAGATCGGCTGATGGTCGGCGATGTCGACGTCATAGTTCTGTCGTGGAATCGCGCGGCGGATACTGTCGCAGCCATCGAGAGCGCCCTGGCGCAGGAAGGCGTAGCCAAGCGTATTCTTGTGGTCGATCAGGGGAGCGCCCCCGAAAGCATCGAAAAGCTTCGGCGGCTCTGTGTCGCCCATCCCGAAGTGTCGCTCAAGGAGCTCGGCTGCAACGTCGGCGTCGCGCGCGGGCGCAACATCGCCAGCCGGATGGGCGGTGCTCCCCTCATCGTGGCGCTGGACAACGACGCGGTGTTTCCCGACCGCACGACGCTTGCGCGCGTCGTGCAGCGTTTCAAGAACGACCTCGCATTGGGCGCCGTGGCCTTCCGGATAATCAACTACTTCACCGGAGTGGACGACGAGATGTGCTGGGATTACCCGGACGCTCTGCGCACCCAGGCCGATCAGGAGTTTCTTGCCACCCGCTTCATCGGCGCAGGTCACGCGATGCGCCGGGAAGCGTTCATCGCCTCCGGCGAATACGACGAATCGCTGTTTTTCGGCGGCGAGGAGCGCGATCTCTGCTACCGGATCCTCAATCTCGGCTACCGCATCAAGTACGTGCCCGGCCTCATGGTGCTGCACCGCGCCGATCCCGAGGCGCGGGTGCGCTGGAAGGAAGGCCGTTACTACTATCTCGTGCGCAACGGGCTTTATACCGACTACAAATTCGGAACGCCGGTATGGCGGCTGTTGCGTGCGGCAGCGGCGATCCTCGTCAAGGGTGCATACAATCGCATGCTGAGCCAGGCGGTGCGCGCGGTGTTCGACGCTGGGGTGATGGCGATGCAATTCTCGCGTAGCCACTCGCGGACGCCGATCTATCGCCTGCGCAAGGACGCGCGCGAATACATCGATACCTGCGAGCACCGCGGCCGGGAGAGCGTCTGGAACCGCGTGCGCCGCCAATTCGAGAAGTTGCCGGGCAGCATTTGACGCGCCCGTCGCCCTCTCGCGGATTTCCGATGAAGGAGCGGCCTGTAACGCCCACCCTCGGCGTTCGCCGGCGCGAGGTCCTTACCGGAATGGGCGCCGCGGTGCTTGCTGTGGCCGGCGGCATGCCGATGGCGCGGGCGCAGGAAAAGGCTCTTATCCGGACGACGCGCGCGCGACGGCTCGCGCGCGGCCTTTCGGCCTCGTTCTGGTTCGAATGGGCACCGGTTCAGGATCCTGCCGCCATGCGCAAGCGGATCGACGATTGGTATCGGCCGGCGGATTTCGCACAGATCCGCGCGCTCGGATTCGATCATGTCCGCGTCTCGATTCAGCCGGACTTCACGGCTCCGAAGCTCGACAGCGGCGATCCCGAGCTGAGCGCGGAGCGCATGGATATTCTCGACCGCGCAATGAAGTCGATCCTCGACCACGATCTCACCGTCGTTCTCGACAATCATGCGACGTCTAAAGTGAAAGACAAGATCTCTGCCAACGATTCGTTTCGCAACACGATGACTCAATGGTGGCGGAACTTCGCGGGGCACGTGGCGGGCCAGGGCCAGTACCGGCCGGAGAACACGCTGCTCGAGCTCCTCAACGAGCCCGAGCGATCCTTCGACGACATCGATCGGTACCGCACCATCATCGGCCAGTTCATTTCGGCGGTGCGCTCATCGGCGCGCGACTACACTATCATCGTCGGCGGGAATCGCTGGAACGTCGCCGAAGCGATCTACGACGGTCTCAAGACGCCGTTCGCCGATCCCAATCTGATCTACACGTTCCACTTCTACCTTCCGATGGAGTTCACCCATCAGGGTCTGGAAAATGCAGGCCCGTTCTACGCGAAGCTCAAGGACATCCCGTGGGATGTCGGGCCGGGCAGCCTGAGCGACAGCGCGCTTGCCGCCTATCCGCCCGAGGTGCGGGACGCTCTGCGGCCCTACAACGAAAAAAGTCACCGCAAGGACGATCTGCGCTGGGCCTTCGACGGGCTCAAGACGTGGTGTGACGGCCACGGCCAGATCGCCTGGCTCGGCGAGTTCGGCGTCTATTCCCATACTGCGCGCCCGGCGCAACGCGCCGCCTGGATTCGCGACGTGCGCGAGCTTGCCGAAGAACACGGATTCGGCTGGGCGATGTGGGAAGCGCGCGGCGGTTTCGGTCTTTTTCTGCCGGGCGATTCGCGTCCCCTGACGGTCGATCGGCCGATTCTGGAAGCATTGGGCCTGTAGATCGAGACGAGCCACTGGAAAGGCGCACGCCATGATCACTCTGGTGATACCGACCCGCAACCGTGCTCACACCATAAGGCTGGTGGGTGAGAGCTTCTTTCGCCAGCGCCTCGTATCGGAAATCGTCTTCGTCGACGACGGCGGCGATGACGATACTCATGCCGTGGTCGCCGATCTCGCGCGCCGCTTTCCGGACGTACGGGCGCGCGTGCTGCGCAACGACCGGCGCATGGGTGCCGCCTACAGTCGGATCAAGGGCTACAAGAGCGCCGCCAACGAATACGTTCTTTATTGCGACGACGACATCTATCTCGCCGCGGGATATGCGGCTGTCTGCCTCGCCAAGATGGAGGCCACCGGGGCAGCCATCGTGTCGGGACGCCGCGCGGTCTTCAAGCGCGCCGAGCAGTCGCCGGAAGAAGCCATTGCGGCGTTCGGCAATGGCTTGTCGTCGCTGCCGCCGTTCCGGACGCTGGTGTGTGAATTCCGCGAGGATGCGCGCTTCGAGGGCGATATTTCGCTGCCTCTGACCAATCCGGTGATTTTGACGCGCAAGTCGCTGTTGCAGGAACTGAGCTACGATCCGTTCTACGCGAAGGGCAACGGATTCCGCGAGGAGTCCGATTTCCAGATGCACGCGTTCGTCAAGGGCCACGCGATCCTGGTCACCAACGACGCGCATTGCGTCGAGCTCAGCCGTCAGGAAAATCCATCGGGCGGCAATCGCGTGAATCACTTCACGCGATTGTTCTGGAACGTCTATTACACGAATTATTTCTACCGGAAATATTTCGATCGCTACGCGCGGCGGCTCGGTCTGCCGATCGGGCGGCGCACGGCCATCGTCCTCTTTGCCTTCTATCAGCTCCACGCGCTGTTCGGCCGCCCGCTGTTTCGGCGGCTCAAGGCTCTCAAAGCGCGGGCGAGGGAACGGCTGATGCCGTTTCAGGAACCGCGGCGCGTCGATCGTGCCGCGATGAACGGGAGCGATAGCGGCGCCGGCTGAACGGCGACGCGATGGCCGCGTGCGTCGCTAGACGAACGGGAAGGCGAACGCGATCAGCGCGATGCCCGCGACGAGGAGCATCCCGCCCCAGCGCTCGAGCCTGACCTTCTGAGCGGGGAAATTTCCAGCGCTCGCTGCGAAGGTGGTGCCGAGAAGAACGCCGACTGTGCCTAATATCATCAGCACATCCCGCCCCTGTGTCCGTGAAATGTGACCGACTTATCGGCGCTAAACGTGAAGAAATGGTTACGCGTTCCGCGGGTATGCGTCTCTCATCGTGTCTCATCGTGCTATATGTACGCATAAGTGAGTGACTCACCACCACATCTGCTACTTATTATGTTTGGGTGGGGTCGAACCCAGACAACCCGTTGGTTCCATGTAACAATTTGGTGGGAAATTAAAGTCGCTTCTATATATTGGTTAATACGCTGTCGAATCTTGGGGCGACAAAGCGGGTGGGGAGATGCGGATTTATTCGCATCGACGTGGGCAGTTCGCGTCGGTTTTTGTCTTAACGATTGGCTTGTTAACCATCGTTTGCCCATCAGGCGCGTTGGCGCACGTCAAATGGTTCTCGACCTTCAACGTCGCCTCCGGGCCGCGTCCGCTCGCGCTGGTCTTATCCTCAAGCTTCGGGCTTCTGTTCCTCGTTTCTCTGGTCGCGTTTTGGGGTGCATGCCTGATCGAACGGACAGCGATCGGCGCCGCGCTGATCGACACCCTCGATCGCCTCACCGCCGAATTGCGGCCGCGCACTGAAGTGCTCCTGCGCGCCTGCGGCAGCGGCTTTTTCGTCGCGCTGTTCGTGCTGGGCAACGTCATTCTGACCCCCGAGCTCAAGACGGCGTTGCCGTTCATCCCGTGGTTGCAGCTCGGGATCGCAATCGGCCTGTTCTGGCGGCGGACGATGATCCTATCCGGCTGCGGCATCGTCGCTCTTTACGCGATCGGCGTCGCGAATTATGGCCCGTTCCATCTGATGGACTACCCGATTTTCCTCGGGCTGGCCGCGTATTACATCCTGTCGGGTCTCGGTATTGAGCGCACGGTGCTTGGGCTTCGCCCGGTCGACGTCGCGCGGTGGGGGGCCGGCATCACCCTGATGTGGGCATCCGTGGAGAAATGGGCGTATCCGCAGTGGACCTATCCACTGCTCATCCAGCATCCCGATCTGACGATCGGCTGGGAGCCGTCGCTCTACATGACCGCGGCAGGAGTGATCGAATTCGGTCTTGCCTTCGGCCTGATCTGGACTCCCATGGTGCGACGGCTTTCCGCCACCGTGCTGATGGTCATGTTCATCAGTGCGGTCTTCGAGTTCGGCAAGGTCGATGCCATCGGCCACTCGATGATCATCGCCATCCTGATCGCGGTCGCCGTGGACAAGTCGCCATCGCCGCAATGGCGGCCGGCGCCGGCACCCATCGCTTACGCGCTTGCCCTGGCTGCGACCCTGGCCGCGTATTACGGTTTCCACACGATTCTGTACGGTGCCGCCTGACATTCGAGCGGCGGATCGGCGCCGGGAGATGTCCCGATGCTGTCGAAGAGGCTTAGGCGAGCCGGCTTTGCTCCACAATCACCGTCTCCTTAACCAATTTTTAACGGGACCCGCCGCAACACTTATAAAAATAGCCGCGTCGGGGATAGACGGGTGTTGAAGGGATTGGCGATTCGGCTCCAAAAGCCCGTGGCGGTCGCGGCAGGACGTCTGCGCGCCCGGGCGACGACGATCCGTGGCAAGATTCTGTTCGCGTTCTGCGCGCTGGCGGCGATCACCGGCGTGCTCGGAAATTATGCGGTCAACAGCGTCGTCGACGCCGGCCGGCTGGTGGTCGAGACCTACGACAAGCCGCTGATGTCGATCAGCTACGCGCGCCTCGCGCTGTCGAGCTTCACCGCCATGGAGCTGGCGCTGACGCAGCGGCAGATGGCGAACGATCCCGTTCGGCGCGCCGCCCTCGACAATCGCATCGTGGAGCTGAGCCGGTCGCTCGCCGAGGATCTCTCCGTCGCCGAGGAACGCTCGACATCCCCCCGCGCGGTGGATGCCGCCCGCGCCACACGCAGCGCCGTCGCCAAATGGAATGCGTTGCGCGAGCGTCTCCTGTCTGGAGACAAGGAGGAGGTGGATTATTCGTCGTTGGAGCGGTGTGCCGCTGCGGTCGTCGATTCACTCGACAACCTGGTCGAGCTCACCGCCGAGGACGGGTTCCGTGGCCGGCAGAAGGCGCTGCTGTCGATCGAAAGCTACCGTCAGTTCACCACGGCGGCCACCATTGTCGCGCTCCTGCTCAGCATAGCCATAGCCATTCTGCTGGCGCGGCGCATGGTTCACCCGATCGCCGCCGCTTCGAACGCAGCCAAGCGCATCGCCGAGGGCGAGCTCGATGTCGAGATCGGATCGGCGCCCAACGACGAGCTCGGGCGCTTGCTCGGCTCGATGGCCGTCATGCGCGACAACATCCGCCGCATGATGGAACGCGAGGTGAGTGCGCGGCTTTCCGCGCAGACCCGTCTCGTCAACGCCATCGAGAGCTCCGATGAAGGTGTCATCCTGCTCGACAGCGAAAATCGCATTCTGCTGTCGAACTCGCAGGTGATAGCGTTTTTCCCGGATCTCGCCGAGCATTTCTCGACCGGCATGCCGCTGCCGGCCCGGCTCGAGGGGGCGCTCGCCACGCCGACCGGCGAAATCCGTCTGTTCGACAGCCGCTGGCTGCGGTTGTCGCGCAGCACCACCACCGACGGCGGTTTTGTGATCATCGCCAGCGACATCACTCTCCTGAAGGAGCGCGAGACGGTGCTGCGTGAGGCCAAGGAGCAGGCCGAATCCGCGAGCCGGAGCAAGAGCGAGTTCCTCGCCAACATGTCGCATGAGCTGCGCACGCCGCTCAACGCCGTGCTCGGGTTCTCCGAAATCATTCGCGATGCGATCATGGGCCCGGTGGATGCCCGCTACCAGGAATACGCCAACGACATTTACACTGCCGGACGCCATCTCCTGAGCCTGATCAACGACGTGCTCGATCTGTCGAAGATCGAAGTCGGCCGGCTGGAGCTTCAGGAGGAGGACGTCGACATCGCCGAGGTGGTGGCGACCTGCAACCGCATCATCGAGGGTCGCGCGAAGGAGGCGGAGCTCGTGGTCGCGGTGAACATATCTCCCGAGTTGCCGTTGGTGCGCGCCGACGAGCGGCGCCTGAAGCAGATCGTGCTGAATCTTCTCTCGAACGCCGTCAAGTTCACGCCGGCAGGCGGCCGGATCGTGATCACCGCGGGGATGCTCCATTCCGGCGAGCCGATCATAGCGGTCTCCGATACCGGCATCGGCATGCGCGGCGAAGATGTGACGCTGGCGCTCGAGCCCTTCCGCCAGATCGACGGCGCCCTCAATCGCCGCTACGAAGGCACCGGCCTCGGGCTGCCGCTGGTGCAGCGCTTGGTCCAGCTTCATGGCGGCACTCTGTCGATCAAGACGGCGCCGGGAGCCGGGACGACGATCACGCTCCGACTGCCCGCCGATCGCTGCATCCGCGAAGTGGCATGAGTCGCGGCGCCATCCTGCGCTTCGCGCTGTTGGTCGGCGCAGCGGTGGCGGCCGTCGGTCTTGCGTTTGCGATCGTGCCGCGCGCCGCAGGCTCTCCGCAGCGCGCGGCCTGGAGGGCTCTCTACCATCGCCCCGCCGGCATTCCGTTCCCCGACGACGACCCTTACAGCAAGGCCAAGGACGATCTCGGCCGCATGCTGTTCTTTGATCCCATTCTGTCGGGCGCCCGAGACCGCTCCTGCGCAAGCTGCCACAATCCGGGGTTGTCCTGGGGCGACGGATTGCCGAAGGCGATCGGCGAGAAGCCGCTGACGCTGCGCTCGCCGACGCTCTACAACCTGGCCTGGAGCGAGGTTCTCGGCTGGGACGGCAAGTTCCGGGGGCTCGAGAACGTGGCGTTCGCGCCGATCATGTCGCCGGCCAACATGAACGGCAAGGAAGATGCGGTCATTGCCGCCGTCGCCGCCATTCCCGGTTACCGCACGGCGTTCGCGGCGGCATTCCCCGAGGATCCGGTGCCGAGCCGCAAGACCATCGAGGCGGCGCTCGCCACCTTCGAGCGCACGCTGGTGTCCGGCGAGGCGCCGTTCGATCGCTGGATCGCAGGAGACGAGACGGCCATCGGCGAGGCCGCCAAGCGCGGATTCGATCTTTTCAACGGCAAGGGCCGCTGTGCCGAATGCCACAGCGGCTGGAATTTCACCGACGGCTCGTTCCACGACATCGGCACGGCGACGGGCGACGACATCGGTCGGGCGCGCCTGTTCCGAAACACCGTAAAGCTGCGCTATGCCTTCAAGGTGCCGACGCTGCGCGACGTCGCCCGCCGCGCGCCCTACATGCACGATGGCTCCGAGCCGACGCTCGAGGCGGTGATCGACCTCTACGATCGCGGCGGCATCGACCGGCCGAGCCGGTCGGAGCTGATCCAGCCGCTCGGCCTGAGCGCCCAGGAGAAAGCCGATCTGATCGCCTTTCTCGATACGTTGACGGGGAAGCCCGAGCCGTTCGCGGAACCGGTCCTGCCGCGCTGACGCCTATTTCACCGTGACGCGCAGGCGCATGGTCGGATGGATAGCGCACAGCACCTCATAGCTTCCCACCCGATCGAAACGCAGATCGACCGTCGTCCCGATCGGCTGCTCGCCGGAATCGAAGCTCATGCCCGGTGCATCGACATAAACATGGTGGGTCACCCGGTCGTCGTTGACGATGCGGGCGATGGATCCACGCTCGAGGGTCAGATGGTCGGGCGTAAATTTGCGATCGCGTTGGCTGACGACGATGGTATCGGCCGCCCATACGGTCGAAACGCCGATGGCGGTGACCACTGCCAGGGCGATGGCAACGGCTCCGGCGCCGTAGGTTTCGGTTCCGCGGCGGCGCTCGTTGTCGAGAACGCGTTTCATGCACACTTCCGGCGCGCTGCGCCGTTCCCCTCGCTCGGTGGCCATCGCGGACGCGATTCCTCCCGACGACGCATTTTAACATGACCGCGGCGCCGGAAACAGCGGCGCGAGGCATCGGTATCAGCGGGCAGCTTTCGAATTCGGCATCGCCTCGCCGATTGCCTGCTTGAGGACCGCCACCACCTCCTTCGGTGTGGTGACCACCGACGTCATGACCTTCTGGACCTCGTCGCCGGGCGAGGCGCGCACCGGCAGGTTCCGTTTCGCGGCGTCAGCGAGGAACACCGGGTCCGTCATCGTCTCGGCGAACGCCTTGCGCAGCGCCGCCACCCGGCCGGGTGGCGCGCCGGGAGGCGCCGTCACCGGAAAACCCATCACGGTATCGCTCGAGATCACGCGAAAAATCTGCGCCTGCATGTCGTCCCGGGCGAGATCGATCAGAAGCGGCACATCGGGCAGGTCCGGATCCCTCTCGAGCCCGAGCTGAACCAAAATGTTGACCTTCTTCTCGGCAATCCACTGCGGCCAGCCCGCCTTGAAGCCGGACCAGATGACGCTGCCGCGGCCGTCGACCTCGCCGCGTTCCATGGCGAGCTGGATTGTATTGCCGCCCTGGTAGCCCAGCACCACCTTGAAGCGGGTGCCGAGGAACTTGTTGAGGAGAAGCGGGTAGACGGCGTTGCCGCCGTCGCCGCTCAGCGCGCCCATGACGACTTCCTTCCTCTTGGCGTCCTCGATCGTCGCCACGCCGCTGGTGTGCCAGGTGATGAAGACGTTGACCGAGCTCGCCATGGCGCCGATCCAGTTGAACTTGCTGACGTCGAACTGCACCGACTTGGGCTCGAGCATCTGCCTCTGGCCCATGCTCTGGTTGAAGGTGCCGATCGTGGAGCCGTCCTTCGGCGCGATCTGATACAGGAAGGTTGCCGATTTTATTCCCGAGGCCCCCGGCATGTTCTGCGGGAGGACGGTCGGATTGCCCGGCACATGGCTGCCGAAATGCGCGGCGAACAGACGGCCGTAGGAATCGTAGCTGCCGCCGGTGTTGGAACCGATGACGAAGACAAGCGTCCGGCCTTTGTAGAAATCCTCGACCGCATCGGCTCGCGCCATTCCCGCGCTCGACAGAATCGATAGGATGGCCAATCCCAAAATCGTCTTCACATCCGTCTCCTTGGTGCTTTTTTAATGTTTTATGGAACTCAGCGCCTGCGGCGCGAACAGCTCCTCGGCCGCGACCATGCGCGAGCAGATGCCTTGCTCGTGACAATAGGCGAGGAACGCCTCGATCGTCCTGCGGTTCGCGTCGAGACCGTAGGGCCAGTACTCGCCGCCGCCGAACAGGAGCTCGCCGGTGCGCTTCATGTGGTTCGGGCCCCACGCCAGCGGAAATAGGGGCGACAACTCCGACAGCCGCCGGATGCTGCGCTCCTTGGCTTCCTCGAAGGCGAGGAGGAGGTTCATCGCCGCCCACGGGTAGCGCTCGTGGACATCCTTGCGGATGGCGATGACGTGCATGATCGGGAAGACGCCGGTATCGCGGAAATAGCCCTCATCGGCTGTCTGCGCGTCGGCGAACAGCCGCACGATCTTGGCACCGTCGCCGTGCGATGCCTTCGGCGGAGTGGCGCTGATTATGCAATCGATGTCGTCAGCCAACAGAAGATCGTTGAGCGACCGGTCGGCGACGGCCCGACAGCGGATGCCCCTGGGAAGCGACAGCGCGATCTTTTCCTCTCGGCCGGCCTCGTTGACGCCGGCTTGAATCCACTCGATCGAATCGAGCGGCACGCCAGCGTGATTCTGAAGCCAGCCGCGCACGTAGACGGTCGCGGTCTGCGCCCATTCCGGAACGCCGCAGCGCTTGCCGATCAGATCCTTCGCCTGCCGGACGGGGCTGCCGCGGCGGACGTAGAGCGCCGATTGGCGAAACATGCGCAGCGGGAACACCGGCAGGCCGACGAACGCGCCGTTGCCGTCGGCGACCATCGACGCATGCTTGCAGAGCGAGAGCTCGGAAACCTCGAACTCGCCGAACTCGAGCTGGCGATGAAAGATGTCGGTCGGGTAGAGCGCGAGGCAGGTGAGGGCAATGCCCTGCGGCTTCACCGCGCCGCTCTTCAGGTCCTGGAAATGGTCGTAATCCTTCGCCGCCAAAGTCAGGTGAATGTCGGCCATGCGCCTTCCCGTTTTTGATTATTGAAACGACGGCCGCAGCGGGCTCCATTCGCGGCGGTTCAAAAATAGCAACGAATATTGTATTTTGAAACAAGCCCGAACGCGGGCCGGCGGAAATCGGAACATAAGCGGGGGCGGCGCGGCGATGGACGACGGCAGCACGAGGGGTGCGGCGCACCTTCAGGACCTCCGCGTCCATCTCGACAACCTCGAGCGCGCCGGCAAGCTCGTCCGCGTCAGCCGGGCGATCGACAAGGACACCGAACTGATGCCGCTGGTGCGTTGGCAATTCCGCGGCCTCGACGAGGCCAGCCGCAAGGGTTTCCTGTTCGAGAACGTCGTCGACGGCAAGGGCAGGAAGTTCCCGGCTGAGGTCGCGGTCGGCATCTACGCCGGCTCCTCGGATATCTACTCGATCGGCATGGGCTGTCCGGTGGGCGATATCCGCAAGCGCTGGCAGGCGGCGCTGGCGAAGCCGGTGCCGCCCAGGATCGTCGAGCGCGGCCTCGTCCAGGAGGAGGTGCATATCGGCGACGGGCTTCTGGAGCACGGCGGTCTCGACGAATTCCCGATCCCGGTCTCGACGCCCGGATTCGATGTCGGGCCTTATGTCACCGCCGCCAATTGGGTCACGCGGGAGCCGGATACCGGCTGGATCAACGTCGGAAACTATCGCGGCCAGGTCAAGGCGCGGGACCGCATCGGTGTCTTCATCGGCCCGCGCAAGCACGCCTGGGTGCACTGGGACGCGGCGCGCCGTCAGGGCAAGGCGTGGATCGAGACGGCGCTCGTCATCGGCGGACCGCCGGGCCTCACCTATCTCTCGGGCTCGCGGGTGCCGTTCGGCGTCGAGGAATACGCCGCCGCCGGCGCCCTGATCGGCCAGCCCTTGGAGCTGGTGCGCTGCAAGACCGTCGATCTCGTCGTGCCGGCCCATGCCGAGCTGGTCATCGAGGGCCGCGTCTCGACCGAGTATCTCGAGCCCGAGGCGCCGTTCGGCGAATTCACCGGCTACATGGGCGAGCGGGTCCACAACGCGGTGTTTGAGGCGACGGCGATCACCCACCGCAGGAATCCGGTGTTCGCCACCATCATCAGCCAGATGCCGCCCAGCGAGAGCAGCAAGCTCAAGAAGCTGTCGCAGGACAACAACTATCTTTTCTTCCTGAAGAACCACTGCGGCATTCCGCAGGTGCAGGACATCACCTTCCACGAGATCGCGCTCGAATCGTGGGCAGTGGTCCAGCTCAAGCGCTGCAACCCGTCGGTCGCTTGGCAGGCGCTCTACGCCATCGCCGGCAAGAACACCTCGGCGGGCAAGATCGTCATCGCCGTCGACGACGACATCGACCCCAACGATCTCGAATCGGTGGTGTGGGCGCTCTCCTACCGCATGCAGCCCGACCGCGACATGGTGACGCTGGGGGCGCGCGCCATTGGGCTCGATCCCTCGGGGCTGCCGCCGAGCGAGGACCTCCGCAACATGACGGCGCAGAAGGAGTTCGGCTCGCTGGTGCTGATCAACGCCATGCGCAAGTGGGACTACCCGCCCGTCTCTTTGCCGGCGAAGGCGTACATGGATCGCGCCAGGGAGATCTGGGAGGAGCTCGGCCTTCCCAAGCTCACGCCGCGCGTGCCGTGGCATGGTTACGAGCTCGGCGCCTGGACCGAGCGCGACCGCCAGGAGGCGGAGTGGGCGGTCACGGGCGAGCACTTCCGCACTGGCGATCGCGCCAAGCAGCAGCGCCGCAAGGTCGAGGACGGGCAGTGATCGCGGCGCGCGCGCTTGCGGTGCTTGCGCTGTTCGGCATCGTGGCATCCGGCGCGGCCGCCGACCCGGTCGCGGATTTCTACAAGGGCAAGCAGCTCAAGGTCATCGTCGGCTACGGCCCGGGCGGCGGCTTCGATGCCTATGCGCGGCTTCTCGCCGATCATCTGCCCAAGCTCCTGCCGGGAAAGCCCACTGCCATCGTCCAGCACATGCCGGGTGCGGCGACGGTGAAGGCTGCGAGCTACATCTACTCGGTGGCGCCCCAGGACGGCACTGTGCTCGGCATTCCCAACCACGCGCTGCCGCTGAACGCGCTTCTGCTGCACGAGACCGGCGACGGCTTCGATCCCGCCCGGTTCAACTGGATCGGCCGGCTCGATTCGATCGACGTCGTCGGCGTCGCCTGGCACCAAGCGGGCTTCAGAAGCATCGCCGACGCCAAGACGCGGACGCTGATTTTCGGCGCGACCTCTTCGGGCGGCACCTCGGTGATGACGCCGGTGGCGCTCAACGCGCTGGCCGGCACGCGGTTCAAGCTCGTCCAGGGCTACAAGGATTCGAGCGAGCAGTATCTCGCCATGGAGAAGGGCGAGATCCAGGGCATGGGCAACGCGATCTGGTCGCAGTTGAAGCGTTCGCGGCCGCAATGGATCGCCGAGCTCATGATCGTGCCGCTCTACCAGGACGGCTACGAGCGGGCACCGGATCTCGCCGACGTGCCGACGGTGCCGGAACTGGCCGCCAACGACGAGGACCGGAAGGTGCTGCGCCTCCTCGCCAGCACGTCGGTCGTCGGCCGGGCGTTCTTCTCGGGGCCCGGCGTCTCGCGGGATCGCGTGGCGGCGCTGCGGGCGGCATTCATGGCGATGACCGGCGATGCCGCATTCCGTGCCGACGCCGAGCGGCTCGACATTCCGCTCCATCCGCTCGCGGGAGAGGAGCTGCAGGCGATGGTGGCGGAGCTCGGCGCCTACCCCGAAGCGCTGTTCGAGCACGTCCGCCGGATCGTCAAGGAGCAGGGGAAGTGAACCGCCCGGGCGGTTCGACGTTCCTCTCAGTGAAGCACGCTTGCCGACCTGCTCAACCGCGTTAGACTAGGCCCATGAACACCGCCGCCCTTGCCGCTCTCTCCGTGACGCCGCTGTCGCCGGTCGTCGGCGCCCGCATCGAGGGAATCGATTGGCGCGAGCCCATCGG
>Ga0070714_100000154_pt1 | contig 55244 bp, 52 predicted proteins | sample LARL83metaG_FD_65450 | JGI IMG/M metagenome (GOLD analysis project Ga0070714, IMG submission 65450) | Corn, switchgrass and miscanthus rhizosphere microbial communities from Kellogg Biological Station, Michigan, USA - LAR L8-3 metaG | ecosystem: Host-associated > Plants > Roots > Rhizosphere ... | reverse complement strand
CGGTGGTCGCGCGCTCGACTACGCGATCCACGTCGGGCAGGTACACGTAAAGACTTACCGGGCTCGCGCCAATCGTGGCCGCGCTGGTATGCCCCTGCCCCATGCTGGGATTTTCGTCGGACAGCATGATGTGCGAGTTGCCGATCTTCAACTCGGCGTGTCCTACTTTGCCGTCTGGTCCATTCATCCGAAACAGTTCCGTGGCGCCGAAAACCTTCTTGTAATAATCGATCGCTTTGGCCGCTCCTCGGATGATCAGGTATGGAGTGATGGTGTTGTAGTCCTTGGGAATATACGAGACTTTACTCATGATTTTTCCTCCTGGGAATGAGCTAAATGGTGGAGGTTGATGGCGCGCATGCGAAGAGACCATGCGGTCCCGGCATTCTTCTTATGACAGCACAATTCATGGTTGAACTCAAGGGGTAGCGGGGATTTAATATTTGCTGCTCACGCATACAGTGCACTTTGCCATATATACATAAATATGATAACGTATATACGTTGTGGAGGTAGGCGAATGGCTGTCACCTTGACGTCAATCCGTTTAGATACTCATCTTGCGGACGAAGCGGTGAAGGTTCTCGGGGCGAAATCTCGTACCGAGGCGGTGCATGTCGCGTTGAGAGAAATCGTTGCGCTCAAGCGATTCAAAAATCTGATGAAGAAGAACGCAGGAAAGCTTTCGTTTGCGGGGTATCGTGAGTGAAATCCTGCTCTTCGATACCTCTGTCCTGATCGATGATCTGCGAACAGGCCGGCATCAGCCTCGAATTCAATCCGTAACAGGTCTGATACGAACTTCCTCGGTCGTCTTGGCGGAGTTGTGGAGAGGTGCAACGAAGACGGCAGAGCGAGAATTCCTGAGAACGCTGGTGAGAAATCATCCCATCCTCACGCCCACCGAAAAGAATTGGCTGGAATCGGGCCAGATCCTAGCGAAGATTCACTCCGCGCGAGGATTTGAGCCGGACAAATTGCGGAACCTGCACTTTGACGTCCTCATCGCGTTGACCGCGCGTTCTTACGGTGCCCGGGTAGTCACCACGAACCGCTCGGATTTTGAACTGATTGCTCACTTCCGGAAATTCCGGTTCGAGACGTGGTAGCGGGGTTTAATATTTAGCGATGTCGACCGCCACCGTCTCCTTCAGTTCCAGGATTGCCGGAAACGCGCGCCACAATCCGCTGGCGGCCGCGGGCGTGGTATTGGTGATTGTCTTCGTCATCCTCGCGCTGTTCGCGCCATGGATCGCTTCGCAAGATCCAGCTTCGATCGATCTGCCCGCACGCCTTGATCCTCCGTCCTCGATGCACTGGTTCGGCACCGACGAACTTGGCCGCGACATTCTCTCGCGCACAATTTACGGCGCGCGCATCTCCATGCTGGTGGGCAGTTGCGTGGTGCTCACGTCACTCGCCTTGGGACTCATCATTGGTTCGATTGCAGGGTATTACGGCGGAGCCATCGACCGCTTCGTCAATGTCGTTCTGATGAACGCGTTTCTTTCCTTCCCCGGAATTCTGTTGGCCATCGCCTTCGTCGCCTTTCGTGGCCCCGGCATCTTCAATCTTGTTCTCGCTCTCTCTCTCGGCGGATGGGTCGGCTACGCTCGCCTGGTCCGCGGACAGGTCCTCGCCGCCCGCGAGCGCGAATTCGTCGAGGCCGCTCGTGCTCTCGGCGCCAGTGACCTGCGCATCATCGTGCGCCACATTCTGCCCAACATCATTCAGCCTGTTGTCGTGCAATCCGCGATCGGCATGGCTGGAGCCATCCTCGCCGAAGCCACGATGAGTTTTCTCGGCCTCGGTGTACCTCCTCCGACCGCGAGTTGGGGAGCGATGCTCAACGATGGCCGAGCGCACCTGTTCGACGCGCCGCACCTCGTGCTGTTTCCTGCGCTGGCCGTGATGCTGGCCGTGCTGAGTTTCAACTTCATCGGAGACGCACTGCGCGACTACCTCGACCCGAGATCGCGCATTGAGGCGGGACTCTGAAAACTTCTCGGCCCTCCGAAACCCTTGCCAGTCAAGCCATTCCGCCTGTAAGTCCTTCACGCCAAGGCACATAAAAATTCTGCAACATTTCTTGACACCCTGGGTTTCTTTCCGTGTGGCCACAACGCGTTAAGAAACAAAAAATCAGACCAACCGGAGAGTTCCCATGAAGAGCACGATCAAGATTTCGTTTCTGAGTACAACGCTGGCCATTCTCGCGCTCCCTGTTGTGGCCCAAAGCACGACTCCAGCGCCGAACCCGCCCACCGGCGAGAGCATTCAAGATCGCAAAGAGAACCAGCAGGACCGAATTGCCAATGGCGTAAAGAGCGGCGAACTGACGGCCGGCGAAACCTCGAACCTGGAGAAGAAAGAGTCGAACCTGAACCAGGAAGAGCGCGACATGCGCAAACTCGACAATGGCAAGCTGACCTCTGCCGACAAGACCACCCTTAACCAGCAACAAAACGAGCTGTCGAAGCAGATTCACAACGATAAGCACAACGCCCCGGTGCAGAACACGAATCCCAAGAGCGAAGTCGGCAAGCGGGAAGAGAACCAACAGGATCGCATCGCGCAGGGAGTCAAGAGCGGACAGTTGACGTCGGGCGAAGCCGCGCACCTCGAAAACAATCAGACGCGCATCAACAACGAAGTTCGCAATGACCGCGCCACCAACGGTGGCATGCTGACTTCGCAGGAAAAGAAGCAGGTTAACCGCCAGCAAAATCGTCAGTCGCGCAAGATCTACCGCGACAAACACAACGGACGCAAACAATAGGGCCGAGTTCCAACCGCAGGAAAGAATGAAGAGAGAGCAGACAGCAGCGCCTCCGGGCCAGCCGGGGGCGTTTTGTTTACCGCGCACTCGCACGCTCCGCGAAATCGCTGGCATATGGCTTACGCTTCTGACAGAATCGGCGGAGCAGAAAGCGTCCGCTGCTAGGAGCGTTCCGTCATCGCTGCAACTACTTCATCCGCAGTTCCATCCGACCGGGCGCAGACAGAAGAACACGCATTCTCGCGCGATCAATTCGTCGCCATTTACGACGGGCAGTGCGAAATCTGCCAGGCATTTGTTTCATGGCTCAAACTGCTCGACCGCACGGGCAAAGTAGCGGCGCTTCCCATCCTGCCCGATCTGTTGGCTGGCATTCATCCGGGTCTCGAACTCGACGCTTGTCTGCGCGAGTTGCACGTGGTCACGCCGCAAGGCGTGGTTCGTCGCGGATGGGACGCAGTCGCCGAGCTTGCGCGTCTCTTTCCCGCAACGTTCGTGATCGGGTGGCTCGGACGCATGCCTCCCTTTTGCTGGATCGGGGACGTTGCCTACCGCTTCGTCGCCCGCAACCGCTACGCAGTCAGCAAGTGCCGCGGCGGCGCCTGTCGTGTCGCGTGTCCCGATGAAGTGAAGAAGAAATCGTTTTTCGGGACCTTCTGGAGTTGCTACCTGATCGGCCTGCTGATCCGGTTGCCACTTATCGTGGGAGCGGGTGTGCGTGACTTTCTCAGCCAATGCTTCGCTTTTCTTCGTACGTTCCGTCGGCGAGCAGATTTTCCCGGCGGCAAACTCTCCATCCTGTTTCTCGGCGGCGTCCCCTGCGACGTAGTCCCAATTCTCTTCGGGGAATTGTTCACCGCCGTTGTCTATGACGGACTGCTGATCGATCCCGGATCCCCGCGCATGCGCCGTTCTCTGGCCCGCCATTTGCGGCGGCTTCCTCAGGGAACCATCAAGGCCGTGGTGGCGACGCATCATCACGAAGAGCACGTCGGCAATCTGAACTGGGCCTCGCAAGCTACCTCCACGCCGCTATATCTTTCTTCCGCGACCGCTGCGCTCTTGAAATCTCCGTGGCGGCTGCCCTTTGTGCGCGCCGCCATCATTGGTCAGCCCTCGCCTCTTCAGCCGCCGTTCGAGATTCTTTCCGATCACATAGGCACCGCGCATGGGCCGCTGCAAGTCTTGTCCACGCCCGGCCATTGCGACGACCATATCGTGCTCTACGACCCGCGCGAAAAAGTGCTGATCGCCGGCGACGCGTTCATGGGAAGTTATTTCGCCACGCCCAACCCCGACGTCGACAGTTGCCAATGGATCGACACACTCGAACGCCTGCTCGCGCTCGACATCGAAGTCCTGGTCGAAGGGCATGGCCACGTCCACACGATGCGTCCGGACTTTCCGGACATTCCCGGCGTCGTGATCCGTGAGGATCCGCGCGTTGCACTCGAAAAGAAGCTCGACTACCTTCGCTGGCTGCGCGAGCAAATCGAGTCTGGAAAGCGCGACGGCCTTACCGTCGCTGCTGTCGAGGCCACTTGCTTTCCGTGGGGGCATGGCCGCGCCTGGGAAAGCTTCTCCAAGAGCGAGTTGATTCGGGTATTGAGCCTGGGACACTTCTCGCGCTCTGAATTGGTTCGCAGCTTTGTACGTACTGGCGCGGCGTGCGAAGTTCTGCCGGCCGTCTATCAGGCCCACTTGCACCGGACCACGCCCAATCCGCCCGCAGTCGCCACCAGCACCGATCCACGGCTCTAACCCCCTGAAAACGTTTGAAATCCACTTCTTGACATACATCGCAAATTGCAATATGGTTATCTCGATTTGAAATATAGCACGGGGCGTGGCCGGTGAAGCTGGGCGAAAAAATTCGGTACTTGCGCGAGGTCGAAGGATCGTTGCGCGGCCTGGGCCGTCCGATGACGCAACTCGAACTGGTTCGCGCGATTCGCGAAGAGTTGGCGAAGGGCCGGGGTGGAGAAGGGAAGACCATCAGTCAGTCCTACCTGTCACAGATTGAAAGCGGGGCGCGGCCCCATATGACGCAATCATCGCGCGCATTGCTGGCGAAGTTTTTCAAGGTGCATCCCGGATTCTTGGTGGATGACCCGGACGGTTACCACGCCGAGTTGACTTCAGACTTGAGGACGACCGAAGGGCAACTCGACGTTTGGTTGCTGCAAGGATCCGAGCGCTTCGCGAACGATCCGGAGGTCAGCAACGTGCTGATCAAGGCTGCACGCGAAAAAGATACGCGCCGCTGCCTGTTGTTGCTCGGCGCGATTCTCGATACACCGGGACTGGCCGACCGCTTGCTTGATGCGCTGCGGCCTGAAGTGGCGGCGAACCATCGCCGCATGACAGATGCGGAGGGGAGGCGAATCCGATGACCTGGTCAGACTTCTACTTGATCTGTTTCGCAGTCGGTTTCTGCTTCAGTTTTTTTTCGTTCATCTTTGGCGGAGCACGCACCGGACGCCTCCACCTGCCGCATTTTCACGGGCACACAGGCTCGCATCTGCCGGCAGCGCACGTTCCAGCGGGACATGTTGGCAGTCATGCCCCGGCGCACGGGCCCGCAGCGCACGGTTCCGCGGCCTCGGACGCGTCGGATGCGAATCAGCCCGCACATAGTGGCACGAGCGTTTCGCCCTTCAACCCGCCCACGCTGGCCGCATTCCTGGCGTGGTTTGGGGGCACCGGATATTTGCTCACCCGCTTCTCGACGGTGTGGGTTGGAGCGGGACTGACGCTTTCCGTAGGAGCCGGCCTGGTCGGAGGCGGCATTATTTTTCTGTTCTTGAGCCGCGTGCTCATCTCCGACAACGAGAATATGGATCCCGCCGATACGGAGATGGTGGGCGTCCTCGGCAAGCTCTGCGTGCCCATCCGCGCAGGTGGAACGGGCGAACTGGTTTATGCGCAAGTCGGAACCCGCCGCGTCTGTGGCGCGCGCAGCGAAGACGGCAGCGCCATGGCGAAGGGAACTGAAGTTGTCGTCACGCGCTACGACAAGGGAATCGCCTACGTTCGTTTGTGGAGTGAGATGTCGGGCGAAGAAGGCGAGCCGGCAGAAGAGAAGTCGACCGGGCTGTAAACGAGGAGCATGCGATGGAACGCAGACTTTACATTCTGGTTTCAGCGATGGTCGCTTTCGCCGGAGCAGTGCTTGCATTCCACTTGCTTCGGATCGAGAACTCGATTCCTGCGATGGTCACGATTCGAAGCCGCCGTTATTCGTACTTGGTGTCGCATCACTACTACGTGACGTCGCTGATGATGAACGCAGTGCTTCTCCCTGTACTCTGCGCGTTGTTTGGCTACGTCGCGCATTTGGGCCGGCAAATCGATGTCGTCTCCTGGATCTTCGTCATCGGCTTCTACGTGGCGATCTGGTGGCTCAGTTGGGAAGCCGATCACGCGTATCAGATGGCTGTGCCGCATATGTCGGGGATCAGAATTGGCAGCGTCTCCGATCCGAGCGCCATGTTCGGTATCGCGATCGCGGCCGGGTTGGGTTTTTGGAAGTGGAAGCAGGATTGGGACACAAGCGGGAACTTGTGAGGAGAGCGCATGAATAGCCGCTTTTACAAACCGGCAGTTTGGCTGATGTGGCTGGCGCTTCCCGTCGTCGCGCTCGACTACTGGCGCGCCTGGGACCGGTTCCCGATGCGTCTGGCGGTTCACTTCGACGCTAACTGGCAGCCTAACGGCTATACCTCCCGCGAAGGGGCGTTGATGCTCGGGCTCAGCATCCTGACTGTGATGCTGATCCTCTTTACGGTCGGCGGACTGATTGTGTTTGCGCTGAAACCAGCCGCAGCGTGGCCTATGTTGGCCTTGTTTTACGTGGTCCTTGGTTTCCTGTGCTACGGCAACTACTCAATCGTGGAGTGGAACCTGCAGCACAACGAAATGCCACACTCGCGACTCGAACTTCGCCCGCAGCCGTTGGAGCGTCGGAGTTGAACATGAAAACGACGACATCGAGAGGCGATGTGCTGGCGGAAGAGACGCACTCGGGACGCCTATGGAGCCTGATTATTCTGCCCGCGTTCGTTGGGCCGTTCATCGCGGTAGCGTTACGTCCGACGGGCCCGGCGCGGTTTGCGTTAATTCCGGTCGCAATCCTCGGACTGGGCGCGACGGCGATGGTGCTGTCCGGATTCCAATACCGCTTCCTGCTGGATGGCGTCGAGATACGGACACTGGGAATTCGACTGCGCTCGATTCCGAAGCAATCGATCCTGAGCTATTCGATCGAGCCTTGGGCCTTGGCACGGGGCTACGGCATTCGCGGCATTGGCAGCACGCGCGCCTACGTATGGGGAAACAAGGTGGTTCATATCAAGACGACTAACGGCGAAGTTTTTCTGGGGCACCACGATCCAGAGCGAATTATTCGCGATCTGGATCAGATGACAGGTTTTGTAACGCGCGGTTAGACGCGTGATCGAGATATCAAAAGCGATTTCAAGGAGGCGTTTATGTTTGAGGGGCTCTCGCATGTGGTGGTGATTTGGATTGTCGTCGGGCTCGTGGTGATGACTATTCTGTTCCTGATGAGCGGAATGGCCAGGCTCTATCGCAAAGCAGGGCCGCACGAGGCACTCATCGTGTATGGCCTGGGCGGGACGCGCGTAGTGCAGGGACACGGCACACTCGTGCTGCCAATGGTCCAGATCTGCCGCGATCTCTCGCTGGAACTTATGTCGTTTGATGTGGCTCCGCAACAGGATCTGTATACGAAGCAAGGCGTCGCCGTGACAGTCGAAGCGGTGGCGCAGATCAAGGTGAAGTCCGACAGAGAATCGGTGCTGACCGCGGCCGAGCAGTTCCTCACCAAATCCGACCAGGAACGGGAAGGGCTGATCCGACTCGTGATGGAAGGCCACCTGCGCGGCATCATCGGCCAGCTCACGGTCGAAGAGATTGTGAAGCAACCGGAAATGGTTTCTGACCGTATGCGCGGCACCTGCGCGGAAGACATGAACAAGATGGGACTGGAAGTCATCTCGTTCACCATCAAAGAAGTTCGCGACAAGAATGAGTACATCACCAACATGGGCAAGCCCGATGTGGCCCGCATCAAGCGTGATGCCGATGTGGCTACGGCAGAAGCCGATCGTGATACGGCAATCAAGCGTGCGCTGGCGCAACGCGAATCCGCCGTAGCGAAGGCGCAGGCCGATCAGGAACGTGTGCTGGCCGAGACGTTGTCGTTGGCCAAGCAGGCGGAATCGCAGCGCGATCTTGAAATCAAGAAGGCGCAATACCTCGAAGTCACCAAGCGTCAGCAGGCGCAGGCCGATAAGGCCTATGACATCCAGACCAACATCATGCAGCAGCAGGTGATCGCGGAGCAGGTGAAGGTACAGCAGGTCGAAAAAGAACAGCAGGTCAAGGTGCAGGAAGCGGAAATCAACCGACGCGAGAAGGAATTGATCGCGACCGTGTTGAAGGGCGCGGAGATCGAGCGTCAGCGAATTGAGACTCTCGCCGCGGCAGAAAAACAGCGGCTGATTGCGGAAGCCGAAGGCCAGGCGTCGTCGATTCGTGCGCAGGGCGAGGCCGAAGCCGAAATCATCTTCAAGAAAGGCGAGGCCGAAGCCAAGGCGATGAACGTAAAAGCCGAGGCCTATCAGGAATACAACCAGGCGGCAGTCATCGACAAACTGTTCGCCAGCATGCCTGAGATCGTGAAGGCGTTGGCGGCTCCTCTGGCCAATGTCGACAAGATCACCATCGTCTCGACCGGCAATGGCGAGGCGGCGGGCATGAACAAAATCACCGGCGACATCACCAAGATGGCCGCGCAGGTGCCGGCGCTGTTCGAGACGCTCTCGGGCATGCCGCTGAGTGAGTTGCTGGGTAAGGTACGGCAGATCGGCGACAAAGCCCTGAAGCCGGGCGATGCACCGAAAGCGTAAGCGAGGGGTCCGGGGAACGGGCCGGGGCCTGTTCCCCCTCAACTCGGCTTCGGGTTTCCGGCTTCCGGGCTGACATGTATTACCGGGATCCGGATGGCGGAAGCCGTCTTGGAGCAAAGTTATGGCGAACAAATCAAAGCACGCAGGATGGGGCATCGCGCTCGGAGCGGCGCTGGGCACGGTGTTTGGAGTGATGGCCGGTCACATCGGCGTATGGCTGGCGATTGGCGTAGCCATTGGCATGGTCCTCGGCGCCTCGTTCCGCCGCAAAGAAACGGATTGTCCCGAGTGTCAGCAAATTCATCGTGCACATGAAATGCGAAGACAGATGTCAGGACAGCAAATGCAGTGAAAAAGAACTGAGCGGCCCATCCCGGTAGGAATGGATGAGAGCTAAGAGTTAGAAGCTAAAGAAGGGGGTTCACCATGGCATTACTTGAGCGCGTTTCCACATTAGTCCGGGCCAACCTCAACGACCTGATCGACAAGGCCGAGGAGCCGGAAAAGATGATCAAGCAGGTCATTCTCGACATGCAGAACCAACTCCTGCAGGTCAAGACGCAGGTGGCAATTGCGATCGCCGACCAGCACTTGCTCGAAAAAAAGCAGAAAGAGAACGAAGACAAAGTCGCCGAATGGATGCGCAAGGCCGAACTCTCGGTCGACAAGAAGCAAGATGACCTGGCGCGTGCCTCATTGTTGCGCGTGGAGAGTTATCGCGAACTGAGCGAGAACTTCACGCAGCAGGTCAGCGATCAGAAGGCGCAGGTAGAGAATTTGAAGTCCGCGTTGCGCCAACTCGAGCAGAAACTGACCGAAGCGCAAGCCAAGGCCGACGTGCTGATCGCACAATCTCGCCGCGCCCGCGCGGTAGGCAAGGCCAGCGATGCACGCCTGGCATCCGGCGACGGATCGAAGACCGCCGCATTCGATCGCATGCAGCGCAAAGTGGCGCACTCGGAAGCAGTGAGTCAGGCGAAGTCCGAAATCGCCGGCGACAACCTCGACGACCGCCTGGCTGCGCTCGAAAAAGAAGACCGCATCGAGCAGTTGTTGGCGGAGTTGAAGCAGAAGCGCGGGGCGTAGCGCTGTCGGCGAGATTCAGCGGGCACCCACGGCCGCGTCTCGCCAGTGCATTTGAGCAGAGGCCCGCGAAGGAGCCAGTGTGTTTCGATCAAGAATGAATTTGTCCACGCAAATTGGCCTAGTAGCCTTCGTGATCGGGAGTGGTTTGCGCCTTTGGGGGCAAGGCAACTATGCCCACTTCGCTGCCGGGTTTCTGATCGGCATTGCGATCGTCTTGCTCATCGGCGGAGTCATAAAGCAGCGACGGAGGAAGAACGTATAGGACGGATGTTCAGCGACCCTGTACAACTCGATCTCGTTGCTGTTCTTCCATCGGTGGCCAAGGATGACAAGTGTAAGTTGCTGATATTGAATATCTTATACTCCATACAACAATTTCCCAGTCTCCGGGTTTCTACTTACATCAGAAGCATCGTTTCGCTGGCGATCCCTGGCCTTCGCCTCGCGAAGACTTGGCATCTAACTTCGCGCGCCCCTTCGGCATCTCAAACCCGGGGGAAATCTTTATGAAGCAGTTTGCATTGGCACTATTGTTAGTGGCGGCGCTGACGCTGGTCGGCTGCGGCTCAAATAGCTCGAGCAATCCGGCCAACATTAACGGCACGTGGACCGCGACCCTGGTCGATTCGAGCAACAATCCCCAGTTCACGCTGGGCATGTCGCTGTTGTCCAGCGGCAGCAACGGGTCGGTGAGCGTCAGCAATTTTACAATTACGTCGCCCTCGCCGTGTTTTGGGACCGCTCAAACGGAGACCGGGTCCTTTTCCCTGATGGGGAACTTTAACGGCAACATGACCGGATCGTTCGGCATGACTGTGAATTCGGCGACTCCGGGCAACGCCCTCAAACTGACCGGCACAGCGAAAGGGAACACTATAGCTGGCAATTGGACTTTGTCTGGCGCGGGTTGCACGGGCACTGGCACCTTCACGATGACGAAGATGTGAAATTCGGACGTCAGACCTCAGCCCTCGGACCTCAACCCAACCTTAGGTCGGCCGACGGCTGAGGTCCGGCGCCTTGAGGTCCGCGGTCTGACCATCCGCCCTTACATCCATTGACGGCCCTGCCCGCACCTCTCTATTCTCATAGAGACCCATCTCAATAGAGACCCCATTTCAAGGACGGTACATGAAGAAGTTTGCACTCCTGGTCGTGCTAGCGCTGGAACTCGCGGTTTGTGGCTGTGCCAATAACGCTCCGAACACCACAGTCAGCACCACGACCACGGGGAATTGGGGCGCCCAACTGACCGGCGGCACAGGCGAGGCCGCCTTGCTGAATTTCACCACCGGTTTCACACTGACTACGAACAGCGGTGTCAACGAACCCCTCGGAGATATCACCTTCAGCTTCATCAATGGGGGAAAGTGCTTTGGGACAGCGGTCGCGGACAATAGAGAGGCCGGTAACGCTACTCTGACCGTCAGTTCCACGAACACGGTATCGGGCAGTCTGAATTTTACGGTGTCGTCGGCAACCAACAGCAATGTGCTCACGCTCACCGCCCCCGATGGCGGCCTTACGGGCACAACCAACGGATCTCCTGGGACTGTAGGAACGCTCAGCAATGGAATCGCCGTGGGAAGTTGGAAGCTGACGGGTGGCCAGGGCGACGCCTCGTGTGTGGGCGGCGGTACGTTCCTCATGTGCCAGAGCACAACGCAACCCTGCGTCCCGCCGGCGCAGTAAATCTCGCGATTCGTCTACTTCCTTCGCGTCGCCCCGCTGCTATACATTGAAAGCCATGAAGCGCTCGCTGCAACAGATCGCCGAGGTAGTCGGAGCCCGCCTGATCGGCGATCGCGCGATTGAACTCGGCGGAGTCGCCAGCATCGAGTCAGCCTCGCGGGACGACATTGTCTTTGTCGAGGACGCGAAACATCTGGCCGTCGCTCTGCAGTCTCGCGCGGGCGCGGTGATCGCCCCAGAGTTCGCCGCCTCGACCGACTGCCAGCGGCCGCTACTGATCAGCGACCATCCCAAGCTCGCATTCGCCCGTGCGGCGCGGGCATTCCAGGAGCCCTCATCACACCATGGCGCCGGGAAGGGCTCTGTGCACGACACAGCGGTGATTCATCCGTCCGTAAAAATCGGCCCGGGCGGCTTCGTGGAAGAGCGCGCAGTCGTCAGTTCACGTGCCGAGATCGGCGAAAACACTCGCATCGGTGCGGGTTGCGCCATCGGCGACGGCGTAAAGATTGGACGCGACTGCGAGATATATCCCAATGTCACGATGTATCCCGGCACCACATTGGGCGATCGCGTGATCGTGCACGCCGGGGCGGTCCTGGGCAGTGACGGATTCGGCTACGTGCGCGACCGCAAGACGGGACACTACGAGAAATTCCCCCAGGTCGGATGCCTTGTCATTGAAGACGATGTCGAGATCGGCGCCAACACCACGATCGATCGCGGCGCCCTCGACGAGACCCGCATCTGCCACGGAGCGAAAATCGACAATCTCGTCCACGTCGGCCACAACTGCCAGATCGGCGAAGACGTCGTAATTGCCGCGCAGACCGGCCTTTCCGGCAGCATCGTGATCGAGAAAGGTGTGGTGCTCGGTGGGCAGGTCGGCATCGGGGAACATGCTCGCATCGAAGAGGGAGTCATGCTCGGAGGCCAGGGCGGCGTCCTTCCAAACAAAGTTCTGCGCGGCAAGGGAGTTGCGTTCTGGGGAACGCCGGCGCAACCGCTGCGCGAGTATCTGAAACAACTCGCGACGCTCGCACGGCTGGCCAAGAAAGACTGATCAGAAACGAACTGCAATGAGCGATCTCCGGCGGATTCAATATGAGAGAGATCACGGGCCTCACCACGAACTTGAGCCCCATGAGGGTTCGCTGTTCACCTTCGTTTATGACATTCCTTACTTTCCGCCATGCTGCATTTTCCCGCCGTTTCACATTTTGAACCAATTTTCGCCTGGGGACACGGCGGCGGAGGGATGGGACCGGGCGCGGAATGGGAGCCATTTTCAGTTAACGCAGAAGAGTACCGCGCTCTGGTGGAGGCTCTCAAAGCGACTCCTCTTGCAGAGGTGAACCCCTCCGCTCGTTACGCGTGGCGGGTTCCTGAGTTTGATGCTTCATTGGATCATATCGAGAACTTTATGGAATGGTTGATAGCTGCGTGTCAGAAGCATGGCAAAAAAGGGCGTGAAAAGGTTAGCGATTTAGGGCGTTCGGTCTGAGGAGTTTTGTTTCATGGCTTCAATTGTGATTGGCGGGCATTCGCGCAGTGTAGGCAAGACCAGCGTGGTAGCTGGCCTTGTCTCCGCCCTGCGCGAGTTCGAATGGACCGCCGTCAAAATCACACAATACGGCCACGGCGTCTGCTCGGCCAACGGCGAGCCTTGCGACTGCGCCACCGACGACCATTCCTGGGCGATTACTGAAGAGCGCGACCGCTCCGGCGAGTCAGACACCTCGCGCTTCCTCGTGGCCGGAGCTGTCCGCGCTCTATGGGTGCGCACCGAGCAAGGACGCCTCGCCGAGGCCATGCCTGCGCTGCGCCAGCGTCTAGAGGGCGCGGGCAACGTGATTATCGAATCGAACAGCGTGCTGAAGTTTCTGCGCCCCGATCTGTACCTGACGGTACTCGATGCCGCAACTGCCGACTTCAAGAATTCTGCGCGAGAATATCTCGACCGCGCCGACGCCGTGATCTTGCACGAAGCGTCAAGCGCCGCTTGGCAATCGGTTTCGCTGAAGCCAGTGAAAGATCGCCCAATATTCCGCATTACACCGCCGAAGTACGTCACTCCCGAGATTGCAGAGTTTGTCCGTTCGATGTTATCTGCGAAAGTCGAGCACTAAAACTGAGAACCGAGAACTGAGAACTCACAACTGACATGCGTCAAATTCACTACAGCGCCTGGTTGCTGGTCGTCTTGTCGGCCATTCTGCAGGCCATCATTTTTCCTCTGCCCGGTGTTTACGTTCTCTCCTGGTTTGCCCTGACTCCGCTGGTTCTGGCCCTTCTGCGAGCGCGTCCCGACGGCGAACTCGAAGTCTCCGGTGCTCTCCGACTCAGGCCAGCATCCCCGGGCCAGGCATTCCTCCTCTCCTACGTCTGTGGGATTCTCTGGTACGCGGGCACCTGCTACTGGATCTACGACACGATGCGGCACTTCGGTGGCCTGAGTGCGCCCGAGGCGCTTCTGGCTCTGTTTCTTTTCTGCTGCTACCTCGGTCTTTATCACGGACTGTTCGGTCTATTACTGAGTCTGTTGACTGGTCCCGGCCGTGACTACCGCCGTGTGCTGGTGACCGCTCCATTTCTGTGGGTCGCGGTCGAGCTGGCGCGCACGCGCGTCACCGGATTTCCCTGGAACCTGCTCGGCATCGCTCAGGTGGACAACTCGGCCCTCTCCCGCATCGCGCCTCTGACGGGCGTTTACGGCATCTCCCTGGAAATTATGTTGGTGAACGTCGCGCTGGCTGCGGCGTTTCTGGTTCCGCGAGAGAAGCGCGGAGCGATGCTGGCGGCTGCTCTAGCTGCGGCTGCGGTCTTGCAGGCAGGGAGCCTCATCGCGCCGCCGCCGGCGACTGCTGATCGTGCTGCTTTGCTCGTGCAGCAGAATATCCCCGTTTCGGCCAACTGGACGCCTGATTATTTTCAGCAGACTCTGAACCAACTTACCGAGCTGAGTGTGAAGTCCGCTGCGGACGCTCCAAAGATTGATCTCATCGTTTGGCCCGAGTCCCCGGCGCCATTCTTCACCAACGATGCGCGCTTTCGCGAAACCCTCAGCAATACAGCCCGCGCGACGAAAACTTGGATCGTCTCTGGCGCGATCGGCACGGATGTCCGTTCGAGCAACGAGGGACCGATCTTCAACTCGGCAGTTCTCATCAGTCCGACCGGCGAGTGGACAGCCCGCTACGATAAGGCGCATCTCGTTCCCTTTGGAGAATACCTGCCGTTCCCGAGTTTATTTTCGTTTGCGGGTGGGCTGACGAAAGAAGTTGGTCAGTTCGAGCATGGCACATCCCGCAGCCCTTTGAATGCAGCGGGCCAGAACCTCGGCGTCTTCATCTGCTACGAATCCATCTTCCCCGATGAAGTGCGCCAGTTCGCGAACAACGGCGCGCAAGTCTTCGTCAACATTTCCAACGATGGATGGTACGGCGACAGTGGTGCCTACGCGCAGCACCTGAACCAGACCCGCATGCGCGCCATCGAAAATGATCGCTGGCTTCTGAGCACCACCGATACCGGCGTCACCGCCTCGATCGATCCGTGGGGGCGAGTTACGGCGCGCATTCCCCGCAAAGAGCGAGCCACTCTGGTCGCACCGTATGCCCTCACTTCCGTTACCACCTTCTACAGCCGTCATGGAGACTGGTTCGCATACGCCTGTGCGATAATTTCATTGGGAGCGCTGCTGACGCGCTTCACATCTCATAAAAACAGCAACACACAAAAGGCTGACGCGTCCTCATGAATCAAGAGTTGGTCCTCGAATACGAAAAATTAGGCAAAAAAGTCCACGAACTTCGGGAGTATCTTTGACGCGGAGAAGGTCCGTCCGCAGCTAGCCGAAATAGATAAGCAAGCCTCCGACCCCAATCTGTGGTCGAACCCGCAGCGTTCGCAGCAGGTCATGCGCGAAAAAAAGCGGCTGGAGCATGTGCTCACCACCGACGCCGACCTCGCGCGCCGCGGCGAGGATATCGCCGCCTACTTCGAACTCGCCAAAGAGGGCGAAAGCGTAGACGCCGACCTGCAGCGTGAAATCGGTTCTCTCCGCGAATTGCTCGACAAGCTCGAAACCGAGACTCTGCTCTCCGGCGAGAACGACGCCCGCAACGCCATTGTCACGATTCATCCCGGTGCGGGCGGCACCGAGTCGCAAGATTGGGCCGACATGCTCCTGCGGATGTACTTGAGATGGGCCGAGCGGCGCGGCTTCGAGACCGTGCTCTATGACTACCAGCCAGGGGAAGAAGCCGGGCTGAAGTCGGCGACGTTCGCGGTCAACGGCGAATATGCCTTCGGGCTTCTGCAGAGCGAGATCGGCGTGCATCGCCTGGTGCGCATCTCTCCCTTCGATCAAGCAAAGCGTCGGCACACTTCGTTCGCCAGCGTGTACGTCTCTCCTGAAATCGATGAAAGCATCGAAATCGTCATCAAACCGGAAGACATCCGCATTGATACTTACCGTTCCAGCGGCAAGGGCGGGCAGCACGTCAACACCACCGATTCCGCGGTGCGCATCACGCACATCGCGACCGGCCTGGTCGCCAATTGCCAGAATGAACGATCGCAGCACAAGAACAAAGAACGTGCCATGAGCATGCTGCGCTCGAAGCTCTACGAATTCGAAATGGAGAAGAAGCGCGCTGCCACGAAGAAGATCGAAGACTCGAAGCTCGACATTGAATTCGGATCGCAGATTCGATCCTACGTCCTGCAGCCCTACCGCATGATCAAAGATCATCGCACCAAGACAGAAGTCGGCGACGTCGACCGCGTCCTCGACGGTGATCTGCAGCCCTTCATTCGCGCATATCTGCTCGCGCGCCGCGGAGAGAAGCAGTGACGGCCGTCGCAAGAAAAAAGAACGCCCACGCACTCAAAGCAAAGAGGCTCGGTCCACGTTTTCTCCGTGCCTTCCAGTTTGCTGCCGAAAAGCATGCCGGTCAGGCTCGCAAAGCCTCGACGATTCCATACGTCGCCCACTTGATGGGCGTTGCATCCCTGGTGCTTGAAGCAGGTGGCGACGAAGATCTCGCCATCGCCGCGCTACTTCACGATGTCGTCGAAGACTGCGGCGGCGCGCCCATGCTGAAAGAAGTCCGGCGCCGTTTCGGCAGTCGTGTCGCTAAAGTTGTCGACGGCTGTACCGACGCTGACACATACCCCAAGCCGCCTTGGCGCAAACGCAAAGAAAAATACATCAGTCATCTGAAAAAAGCCGATGCCGATACGCGCCTTGTCGGCGCCGCCGACAAACTAAGCAACGTCCGCTCCATCCTCAGCGATTACCGCGCGCTTGGAGAATCAGTTTGGTCACGCTTCAACGGTGGACGCGAGGGCACTCTTTGGTACTATCGGACTTTGCGGGATCAATTCCTCCGCCACAAGCCCAACCGCATCACACGCGATCTGGAACTGGCGGTAAATGAGCTCGAGACTTTGACGAGCGCAGGTTCTCAGTGAGCGGAGACAGTAGCCCGCATTCGAGGCACGAAGGTATGACGCCGCGCATGATTGATCAAATCCGCGCTTCGAAGCTGCCATCGAACATGATGCAGTTTGCTGCGCGTGGTGCGCTCCAGGTGCCGCCCGCGGAGAATATTGAGATACTGGTCCACCTTGCCAGACACAACAAGGTGTTTGGCGAGCTTGCTCGCATGACGCTGGCTGGGTGGGACGAAAAGTCGTCCGTCGTTGTGGCGGCAGATCCTCAGACTCCGGCTGAAGTCCTCGCTTACCTCATCTCGCCCGACAATGTGCGTCCGCGCCTGCTGCCGGCGCTGCTCGATAACCCCTCCGTCCGCGAAGAACAGTTAGTGAAGCTTGCTCTTTCAGCGCTTCGCCAAACGATTGACGTGATGCTGAAGAGCAAGCGTGTGCGATCCTCACCTGACGTCATTCATGCGCTCGTTTCGAGCCCGTACTTGAAGAGGGAAGAAGCTGACGAGTTGCGCAATCTGTCGAATCCTAGCCAGGCTATTGCTGTTCCCCAGGACCTTACGTCAGCTGAGCAACCGCCGGTTGCGACCGTTCCTGAATCCGCCGAGAGTTTGTTCACCGGCGATCCTGCCGACGAGGAGGCCGTTGCCGCGTTTCTCAAAGAACACGCCAACGCTATCGCTGCCGAAGGTGACAAACCCTTCCAGGCGGTTGGCGGAATTGTTGATAGCTTCGGCGAGGTCCATTCCGCACCTAGCGAAACTCCGGAGGAGCCCGCCGCGCCGACCGCGCCCGCGGTCTCTGCACCTCCGCCGGTTGTTGCTTCCAAGAATCCCGCGGGAGGGCCACCCAAGCGCGAGAACGCGCTCCAGAAGATCAGTCACCTCGACGTGAAGGGCCGCATCCAACTGGCGTTGAAAGGCAACAAAGAAGAGCGGGCGCTGCTGATTCGGGACGGCACAAAAATCGTGGCTTTCGCCGTGCTCGAAGCTCCGAAACTATCCGACGGAGAAGTCGAGAAATTCGCCAGCCAAAAGAACGTGCTGGAAGCAGTGCTGCGTCAGATCCCGCTGAAACGCCGCTTCATGAAGAACTACATTGTCGTACGCAATCTTTGCGCCAACCCGCGGACACCGCTCGATCTCGGTTTGAGCTTGATGAAGAATCTGCTCATTAACGATCTCAAGAATATTTCTGCCAACAAGGACGTGTCGGAAACGATTCGTAAACTTGCTCTGAAAATGTACAAGCAGAAATTGGATACCGCGAACAAGAAATAATCTGGAGAGCCCTTGGCTTCTTTGCTGCAATCCGATCCGATCGCAGAGCTTTTGAAGCGCTCCAAAACGATTGCCGTGGTCGGACTCTCGGGCAGTCCTCTCCGTCCCAGCCACGGCGTCTCCGCGTACATGCAGAGCCACGGATACCGCATCATTCCTGTCAACCCCAACATCGAAGAATGTCTGGGTGAGAAGGCCTACGCGAAACTGCTCGACGTTCCTGACAGAATTGACATCGTCGATATTTTTCGACGATCGGAATTTGTGGAAGAGGTTGTCAATCAGGCTATCCAACTCAAGGTTCCGGCCATTTGGATGCAAGAAGATGTGATCCACGAAAAGGCTGCCGAGAAGGCGCGCAAAGCCGGAATCTTTGTAGTGATGGACCGGTGCATTCTGAAAGAGCACCGCGCACGGATGCGCTAGTTCAGCGCCCAACTCCCACGAATACCACGCTTGCATCGTCGCGCAGGTTGGAACCGTTCACGAAGGAACGCACGTCATCCAAAATGCTCACCGCAGAAGCGTCAGGCTTGATGGCATGTTCCGCGAGTCGTCCAAGGCCATATTCTTCCTGCTTCGAATTTTCCGCCTCAGTAATACCGTCGCTGTAGAACACGAGCCTCGATCCCGCTGACAGCCTGATCTCGGTTTCTGAATAATCTCCGCAGCTCAACCCCAGCGGTAGGCCGCGCTCCGTATCCACAAAGCGCTCGCCATCGTCATCGATGAAGAGCGGACGCAAGTGTCCCGCGTTCGCGAAAACAACAGTGCGCGTCGCAGGATCGAGCACGGCGTACACCATGGTCACGAACTTTCCAGCCGGGAAGTCATTCACCAGCAACTCGTTCAGCCTGGTGAGCACTTCGCCCGGAGTGCAGCAAGCTTCTGCCAGCGAACGAAACACGCCACGCGTCGCCGACATGAGCAGCGCGGCAGCCGTGCCCTTTCCTGAGACGTCGGCAAGCACCAGTCCCCATCGTCCATCGGGGAACGGAATGAAGTCATACCAGTCGCCGCCCACCGCGCGAGCTGGCACGCTGCGTCCCGAGATCACGAAGCCTGGAATATACGGAGAACTCTTCGGCAGCAGCGCCTGCTGCATGACGCGCGCCTCCTCGGCCTCACGATCAAGTACCGCACGCTCTGCCCGCTCCGATTGCAATCGCCGGGCATTATGTATCGCGACCGCGACGTGATCGCACAGTGCCTGCAGAATCCTCAATTGCTGGCGAGGGAAGCCGTCGACCTCGGGATGCGACGCCGTGAAAACGCCCACCAGTCGATCGCCGACATGCAGCGGTATGGCAACTTCCGAGAGCGTATCGTGCTCGCACGAAATGTAGTATTGATCTTTACGAACGTCGGGCGCGTAACGCATCTGGCCTGTGGATGCAACGTAGCCAACCATTCCCTCGACGCCGATTTTCAGGCGATATCCTTTGCCGTGCAGGCTGCATCCGCGTACTCCGGCCAGCACCATGTCTCCGCGTTCTTCGTCGTGCAGATAAATCCCGGCTTCCAAACAACCGAAGGAAAGGGACACTTCATTGACGACGCTCTCAATGAGTTGGTCGAGATCGAGAATTGATGTGATTTCTTGCGCGGCCTTCTGCACACGCTGTAAGTCTTCGATGAGATCCGCGGGCAGACTGCGAGCGGGAAAAATTGCCGTACTGGCGTGGGTGGCAACGGTAGCCATAAACCAGTCTCCCCCTGGCAGGCGGAAAGAATCCTGCTAATGCACGATTGGATGTGGCGGAGCCCGTTACGATTCTTTCTTTGGCTGTGGAGAACTGCCCCCAGAGGCCCGTGAACGCTGGCGTTTGATCTCCTCCATGCGCTCGAGGATGCGCTTCTCGATGCCTTCATTGGTTGGCCGGTAATAGACGCGGCCAGCCAGATTGTCCGGCAAGCATTGCATGTCGGCGACCTTGCCTTCGACGTCGTGGGCATACTGATATCCCGAGCCGTAGCCAAGTCCCTTCATCAGCTTTGTCGGCGCGTTGCGCAGATGCAACGGAACGGAATCGGCAGCGGTCTGTTCAACATCCTGCTGAACGTCGCCATACCCTGTGTACAAAGCGTTCGATTTCGGGGCCACTGAGAGATAAACGACTGCCTGTGCCAGCGCCAGATTTCCCTCCGGCATGCCAATGAAATCCACTGCATCGCGTGCTGCCATGCATAGCGAGAGCGCGTTCGGATCGGCAAGGCCAATGTCTTCCACGGCCATGCGCACCACGCGGCGCGCCACGTACAGAGGATCTTCTCCGGCCTCGAGCATGCGGCCGAGCCAGTACAGCGCCGCGTCAGGATCGCTGTTGCGCACCGATTTGTGCAGCGCCGAAATCAGGTTGTAGTGCTCTTCGCCGGTTTTGTCATACAGCAGAATGCGCTTCTGCAGCGCGTCGCGCACAATCTCATCGGAGATCTCCCGCACACCCTCGGCGTTCTTCTGCGCCAGACCCGCGGCAACTTCCAGCACGTTGTAGGCGCTGCGTGCGTCGCCGCTGGTATAGCTCGCGATTTTCTTCAACACGTCATCCGATGCAGTGAGATTCCCATCGCCTAACCCGCGTTCGCGGTCCATCATCGCCCGCCGCAGCAGCAGCACGATCTGATCTTCCGTTAGAGGCTTCAACACATAGACGCGGCAGCGCGATAGCAAAGCCGAATTGATTTCGAACGACGGATTCTCGGTGGTTGCGCCGATCAGCCGGATGTTCCCTTTCTCCACATGCGGCAGAAACGCATCCTGCTGCGCCTTGTTGAAGCGGTGAATCTCGTCAATGAAAACAATAGTGCGCGTGCCATACTGGCGCGCTCGCTCCGCGTCGGCCATCACCTGTTTGATTTCTTTGATTCCCGCCAGCACGGCGGAGAACTCGATGAACTCCGCCTTGGTCAGATTTGCGATGATTTTCGCGAGCGTAGTCTTGCCCGTTCCCGGCGGTCCCCAGAAGATCAGCGAACCGGTATCGTCGCGATCCACTTGCGTGCGCAGCGGCTTGCCGGGGCCGATCAAGTGTTCCTGCCCCGCGTATTCGTCGAGTGTTCGCGGGCGCATGCGGTCCGCCAACGGCCGCGTCGTATCGGCGGTGTTGTTTGCATTCGGGATGGGTTGGAACAGACTCATCGGACCGCCAACATGCGGACGTAGGGCAAGGTACACTTTTTAACGCAATTTCTTAATGCAGCACTTCCCGCGGCGAATCCGCGAACTGCAATTGCGGCTCCCCTGGTAAAGCGCCAATCTCCGCCGCGTACCGGTAAAACAACTGCAAGCCTTCCAGGCATCCAGCATCGAGCTGGTAATGAATATTTTCGGTCAAATAACTCCGCACATCGCTTTCACTTATATCCAAGCGCGGAGCCCATTCACGTGCAATCAGGTTGAGGCTCGCCGGTTCCAATCCGTGGTCGCGTGAATCGCGAAACACCGCGGCCAGATCGAGTGACGGATCCGCTTCCTGCAACGCCGCCGTTCGCACCGCCCAGAATGCGAATACAAAAGGCTTGCCAGTATGACGAATCCATTCCTCCGCCAAGTCGATTGCCTGATATCGCGAACGATCAATCTTCAGTGCCGGATCTCCGATAACCAGGCCTGCATCGTGCTCAGCCAGCATGTCGTCGATGTCGGGCGACATCGGAGTAAAGGTCCTTCCTCCGCCGAGCCATTTTTCAAACAAAATCTTCGTCAGCACCACCGACGTCATCGAAGACGTGTCGAGCGCAACGGTGCGAACCTTCTCGATCGGTACCTTGCTGATCAGCAAGATCGACCGAACCGCGCGCCGCGAAGCGATTGCCACCTCCGGCAAGACCTGCAACCCCGGAATCTGCGCATAGGCCGCCGCCGGAATGATGCCAATGTCGGCCGAACCTTCCGCCAGCGCACGGGCGCAGTCTGAGGGCAAAGTGTAGGAAATATCGAAGTGGCGGCCAGAGTCGCCGTGCTCGAAATCCCACATTAAAGGGGCGGTATTGAGGTAGGAAATGGCGGAAATTCGTAAACGTCTCATGCTTTCCACAAGTTTATCTCAAACCTTGTGACATGTGACCTTGACACCGCTCTCCGGCGGTGATTACAGTCCGCTCGGAGCCCCATTTTGTCCGCCATAGCATCTCCGTCGGCCACGAATCTGCTGGAATGGCTGGCCATTTCGTTGACCCAGGGTCTCGGACCCACCAAGGCCCGAAAGTTGGTCGAGCACTTCGGAGGCGCCGAAGCCGTCTTCCGCGCCTCGCTCACCGAACTCGAGGCCACCGGCATTCAAGCCGTCTCCGCGCAATCGCTGGCCACGGGCAAGTCGGCCGAACTCGCCCGCGAAGAGATCGCCAAGGCCGCCGCTGCCGGCGTGACCATCGTCTCGATGGACGATCCCTCGTACCCGCCGCGCCTGAAAGAAATCTATGATCCGCCGCTCGTCCTCTACGTTCGAGGCAATCCCGACGTGCTGACTCAGCCCGGGATCGCCATGGTCGGCACGCGTCATCCCACGCCGTATGGCTCGGGCATGGCTGAGCGCCTTGCCTGCGATCTTGCCGCCCAGGGACTGGTCATTATTAGTGGCATGGCGCGCGGCGTCGACACGGCCAGCCACCGTGGCGCAATTTCCGCGAAGGGCAAGACCCTCGCAGTCTTTGGCACGGGCGTCGACGTGATCTATCCCAAAGAAAATTCGCGCCTTTCAGAGCAAATTATCGCTCTGGGCGGAGCGCTCATCTCAGAGTTTCCGCTAGGAACCTTTGCCGCGCCGCAAAACTTTCCCATCCGTAACCGAATTCTCAGTGGAATGTCGGTCGGCGTCCTCGTGGTCGAGGCCGCAGAATATTCCGGCACGCGCATCACCGCCCGCTGCGCGCTCGAGCAGAATCGTGACGTCTTTGCCGTGCCGGGCAACGTCACCAACAAGAACGCCTGGGGGCCCAACACGCTCATCAAACAGGGCGCAAAGCTGGTCGCGACCTGGGAAGACGTGTGGGAGGATCTCCCTACAGAAGTACGACTTGCGCTGACTCCGCCCTCCTCGCCTGAATCCCAAGCCGGCTCCCCCGCATCTCTATTCCCGGACGAAGGGCTTCCTCCTCACGAAAAGCGAATCCTTTCCCTGCTGAAAGCCGACGAAGCAACACACATCGACGAAATTGTCGAAAAGCTGGAGAACGAAATGTCATCGTCCGAAATCTTCGCGGCGTTGTTCGAGTTGGAGCTAACCGGAAAAGTAAGGCAGATGCCGGGAAAGAATTTCGTAAAAAGCTTTTGAGCAGCAGCTTTTAGCTGTTAGCTCTTAGCTTTTAGCTCGCATCGAGAACGGAGGCATCATCGTGAGGAATTACAAAGACCTTCAGTTCTGGCAGAAAGCGCACGCTTTGACGCTAGCGGTGTATCGCGGTATGCGGAACTTTCCGAATGAAGAGCGATTTGGTCTGACGAGTCAACTCCGGCGCGCAGCCTCTTCGATTCCGGCAAACCTAGCCGAGGGGTGTGGTCGACGCTCAGATGGCGAGATGGCCAGGTTTGTCCAAATCGCAATGGGATCGGGGGCCGAACTTTCCTATCATCTGCTGTTGTGCCGCGATCTGGGAATACTCGAAATCGCGGAGTTCACGTCTTTGGCGGCCGATCTGGACGAAATCATGAAGATGCTCTCAGCACTGTCGGCGAGGTTAAGAGGGGCCGCTCGGCCGAGTGTTTTGGAGCTAAGAGCTAAAGGCTAAAAGCTAAGAGCTTCTTCTCCGTAACTTGTTGCTTTCCGCTCATTCGTGCTAGCTTCGAAAACGGAAACTCCCGAAATTGAGGATACATTGCATAAAGGTTTAGTCATTGTCGAATCGCCAGCCAAGGCGAAGACCATCCAGAAATATCTGGGCAAAGGCTTCACGGTCGAGGCCTCGCTCGGCCACGTCAAAGATCTGCCCAAGAGCACTCTCGGTGTCGATACCTCGAACGACTTCGAGACCGACTACGTCGTCATCCCCGGCAAGGAGAAGGTTGTCGCCAAGCTGAAGAAGCTGGCGGCCGCAGCGGATTCCATCTATCTGGCGCCTGACCCGGACCGCGAGGGCGAAGCCATCGCTGCACATCTGGCGTTCGAGCTTGACGAGAACGGCGGCAAAAAGAAGAAGCCCAAGAAGCTAAAGAAGGGCGAAGAGGCAGCGCCTCCGCGAATTCAGCGCGTCACCTTCAACGAAATCACGAAGCGTGCCGTGCAGGCCGCCTTCGAGCATCCCCGGGCCATCGATCAAAATCTGGTGGACGCCCAGCAGGCTCGCCGCGTTCTCGACCGCCTCGTGGGGTATCAGGTCTCCCCGCTGCTCTGGGACAAAGTCCGTCGTGGCTTGTCCGCCGGCCGTGTGCAGACCGTCGCTCTGCGCCTGATCGTCGAGCGCGAACGCGAAATCAAGGCGTTCCAGAAAGTTGAATACTGGACGATCGACGCGCACCTTGCCGCCAGCAAGCCTCCGGCATTCGACGCGCGATTCGTAGGCAAGGGCGAAGAGAAGGTCGAGGTCACGAACGGTGAAGATGCGGAAAAGATTCGCGCTGCGCTGGAGAAATCTGACTGGGTCGTCCGTTCGGTCGACAAGAAAGAGCGTCGCCGCAACGCGGCACCACCGTTCACCACCAGCAAGTTGCAACAGGACTCTTCGCGCAAGCTCCGTTTCAGCGTGAAGCGCACCATGATGATCGCGCAGCGCTTGTATGAAGGTGTCGAACTCGGTGAAGAAGGACTCGTCGGTCTCATCACCTACATGCGTACCGATTCCACCCGCGTCGCGCCCGAAGCCATACAGGAAGTTCGCGAGTACGTCGGCAAGGAATATGGCCCGACCTACTTGCCCGAGGCTCCCAACACCTTCAAAGAGAAAAAAGATTCTCAGGGCGCTCACGAAGCGATTCGGCCCACTTCGGCGATGCGCCATCCAGATCAGGTCAAGCAGTACTTAAAAGAAGATGAGTTCAAAGTTTACAAACTGATCTGGCAGCGCTTCGTCGCTTCGCAGATCAACCCCGCCGTGTTCGATCAGACCACGGTCGACATCGACGCGAAAAACGGCAACGAAGTCTTCTGGTTCCGCGTAACCGGATCGGTCCTCAAGTTCGACGGCTTCCTCAAAATCTACGAAGAGTCCAAAGAAGGCAAGGACGAAGAAGACGAGGAACTTAAGCACAAGTTGCCCGCGCTTGAAGCCGGACAGAAGCTCACGCTCAAAGAACTGAAGCCCGAGCAGCACTTCACCGAACCGCCACCGCGCTTCAACGAAGCATCGCTGGTGAAGGAACTCGAAGAACGCGGGATCGGCCGTCCCTCGACCTACGCCGCGATTCTCACGACGATTCAAGAGCGCCAGTACGTGCAGAAAATCGGCGGCAAGTTCACGCCGACGGAAATCGGTCTGGTCGTCACGGACCTTCTCGTCGAAAACTTCCGCGACATCTTCGATCTGCAATACACCGCGCGTCTGGAAGAGAACCTCGACGAAATAGAAGAAGGCAAAGAAAAGTGGCAAGACGCCATGGCCGACTTCTACAAGAAGTTCCAGAAGGATCTCAAATATGCCGAAAAGCATATGGAGAACATCAAGCGGATGGAAAAGCCCACCGACGAGAAGTGCGAAAAGTGTGGCGCACCGCTGGTGATCAAGTGGGGCCGGCACGGCTCGTTTTACGCGTGCAGTACCTACGACAAGGAAGATCCGAACACCTGCACCTTTACCAAAGAAAATCCCATCAATCTGCCCGACCTCGACTCCGCCGACATGCAGGAAACTGGCGCGGCCGAAGAGTACTGCGAAAACTGCGGTCGCGTCATGGTCCTTAAGCGCGGGCGCTTCGGACAGTTCATGGCATGCACGGGATATCCCGACTGCAAGACTACGCGCCGTCTGGACCAAGGCAAGAAGGTTCCCGACATACCGCTGGACGAACTGTGCCCAAAATGCGGACGCAACATGATGATTCGCCACGGCCGTTACGGCGAGTTCACGACCTGCAGCGGATATCCCGACTGCAAATACGTGAAGCAGAACTTCATCGGCGTGAAGTGTCCCGACTGCAAGGAAGGCGAATTGGTCGAGAAGCGCGCTCGCAAGGGCAACACGTTCTACGGATGCGGAAAATATCCGGACTGCAAGTTCACTTCGGCGCATAAGCCGATTCCAGAGAAGTGTCCGAGTTGCGGCAGCGAATACTTGGTCGAGAAGAATCTCAAAGCTGGTCCGGTCATCGCCTGTCCGAACAAAGAGTGCGACTACGAGCGGCCCGCGCCTCCACCGTCAGAAACGGCTGCAGGCGCTTCGGCTCCGGCGAATCCGGTGTGAAGAATATTTTGATTCTTCCGTGGGGTTGTTCGTCTATGCTGCGAGAAGTGCCCAACAAAACAGGAGAGGGAACTCATGGCCAAGAAACCGACCGCTGCCGACGCCCAACTGATTCTGCAACTCTACGATCTTCGGCGTGAAGCCGAAATGCGCAAGGCCCGCCACTGGTGGGCAGCGGAATTTTTTCCGCAGAACGCCGATGATTTCATCAAAGTCGCGTGGGCGATGAACACGCAGGAAAACAACTGGTTGCGCCAGGTCCTCGGCTACTGGGGAATTGTCACCTCATTCGTAATGTCCGGCGTGCTGAATGAAGAACTTTTTCTGCAGCCTGGCTTCAGCGGCGAACTGTTTTTGATCTACTCCAAATTCCATCCCTTCGTGAAAGAGTTGCGCCAGAAGTTGAACGACCCGGACGCCTTCCTCAATCTCGAAAAATGCGTAACCCATACAAAGTGGGGACGGAACCGACTCCAGTTCATGATCAAGCGAGTCGCGGTGATGCGCGAAAAGCTCGCGGAACGCAAGGCGAGCTAGCTACAACCTCCATCCCTCAATGCTCGGCCGTCGGGGACTTTTCCCGGGGGTCAAATCACATCTCGCCTGCCCTGCCATCTGTTATGCTAGTCGGCTGTGCGGATGATCTGGTGGTTTCTGATACTGGGTGTAAGCACGCTCGTGGTTTTGTGCGTGGCCATCGCACTCTACATTCGCTTGCGACACCACTTGCAGAAAGCTCACGCTTCGCACGAAGGAACGGTCGCTGAAGTAGAACGCGAGCGCCAGCCGAACAGCATCGAACGCTGAAATCTTGTCTTAAAAGAAGGAGGTCCGGTTATGGCAAAGTCTGCTATTCATACTTTATTCACTCCGCAAGAACGGGCCCTTGAAGCTTCGCGCCAGGTTGCGCTGGTCGTCGGTGGGAGCTTGTTTGTCGCTTTGTGTGCGCACATCACGATTCCATTGATGCCTTACACCCCGGTTCCACTGACCGTACAGAACCTGGGAGTGCTGCTGGTCGGCCTGCTGCTCGGCAGTCGCCGCGGATTCGCAGCCCTCGCGCTTTACTTGATTGATGGTGCAGTGGGTTTGCCAGTGTTCAGTCCAAGCGCCCTGGGTCTCACGGGAATTGCGCAGATCCTCGGCCCAACCGGCGGATTCCTGATGGCCTATCCGTTCGTTGCTTTCCTTGCCGGCTATATTTTTGAGCGTGGATCAAAGAGCTTCCTGCGCGCGGTCACCGCTGGCCTGCTGGCTGAGATTCTGCTTTTTGCTGGCGGTTTGACCTGGCTCTATGTCTTCACCCACTCGCTGGCGAAGGCCGCTTCTCTCGGCCTGTACTGGTTCCTCGCCGCCGAAGTGATGAAGGTGATGTTCGCCGCCGCCATCGCCACTCGCTGGCAGCGCGTTTCGGCAAAGCGCTAGAGCGAGCGCGGATGTGGTCGTTCGCGAAGATTAATTCATTGGGAAAGGCGCGGCTTCAGCCGTGCCACGAAGCGCACGCCAGATGCGGGATTTAGCCCGAGGGCGTGCTTGTTGTTGAAGTTTCCTGGGAGTTCATAATGACCGCAGTATCCGAAACCGCAAAAATACCGGGCAGCAACATTTCGAGTTCCGTGCGCGAAATTACCGTTGCGCACAGCCCGGATTCCGACGACGCCTTCATGTTTTACGGCCTTGCTACGAACAAGGTCCGTACCCCGGGGCTGAAGTTTACCCACACTCTCTGCGACATCGAGACGCTGAATCAGAAGGCGCGCGAAGGCGTCTACGACGTCAGCGCGATTTCGTTTCACGCCTATCCCTACGTGCAAGACAAGTACGCGTTGATGACCTGCGGCGGAAGCGTCGGCGAAGGTTACGGCCCGATGATCGTTTCGCCGCGCCCATTCACGCCCGCGGAAATCAAGACGAAGAAGATTGCCGTGCCCGGTACTCTGACCACCGCTTATCTCGCGCTGCACCTGTTCGCTCCCGGAGTCGAGACCGAAGTCGTGCCGTTCGACCAGATCATCCCGCAAGTTCTCGAAGGCAAATACGAAGCTGGACTCATAATTCACGAAGGCCAGCTGACCTACGACAAGTCGGGACTGCACCGCATCGTCGATCTCGGCAAGTGGTGGGGAAAAGTTACCGGCCTGCCCCTGCCTCTTGGAGGCAATGCAATTCGCCGCGCTCTGGGCCCGGATCTCATGCCGGTGGTTTCCGCAGCGCTGCGCGAGAGCATCCAGTACGGCCTCGATCACCGCGAAGAAGCCCTCTCGTACGCCATGCAGTTCGCCCGCGATCTCGACACATCGTCTGCCGACAAATTCATCGGCATGTACGTGAACGAGCGCACCCTCGACTACGGCCCCGACGGCCGCGAAGCCGTCCGCCGTCTGCTAGATATGGGCCACAAAGCCGGCATCATCGGACCCGAAGCAAGAGTGGACTGGGTGTAACGAGCAGTGAGCGATCAGCAACGAGCCATGAGCAACTGCTGCTTGCGGCTTTCTTGTGCGAAACTCGTCGCTACGACCGTACACCGCAAGACGCTGCCTTGCTCACCGCTCATCCCTCATTGCTCATAGCTCTCGTGCCCCAAACCCTCCTCATCGACGCCGACGACACGCTCTGGGAGAACAACATCTACTTCGAGCGCGCGATCGCCCGCTTCATCTCGTTTCTGAATCATCACGAATTCTCGCCCGAGCAGGTTCGTGAAGTGCTCAACGACGTGGAGCGCGAATGCATCGTAACTCACGGCTACGGACTGCACAGCTTCGCCCACGCCCTGGTCAAGACCTTTGAACGGCTGAGCGTTGATCCGGTCACGCCCGCCGCTCACGCGCAGATTCAGAGCTTCGCTCACACCATCACCGCTCACCCCATCGAGATGCTGCCCGCAGTTCCCGAGACCCTCCAGTATTTGGCCAAGCGGCATCGCCTGATCATGGTGACCAAGGGCGCAATCGCCGAGCAGTCGGGAAAGGTCGAGCGCTCAGGCCTGAGGAGGCATTTCAAAGCGGTAGAAATCCTCGCGGAGAAAGATCCGGCAGCCTATGCGCGAGTCGTCGAAAAATTTGAACTCCAACATGGTTCTACGTGGATGGTCGGCAACAGTCCAAAGTCCGACATCAATCCTGCGTTAGCCGCGGGCCTGCACGCCGTCTTCGTTCCTCATGGCGACACCTGGATCCTCGAGCACGAAGACGTCAACCCCGCTCCTCCCAAACAAAAACTCCTGATCGTCGGCCGCTTCGCCGAACTGCGCGAGCATTTCTAGTAAGGATCTGAACCTCTGTGCACCTCAGTGTCCTCTGTGGTTAAGTTCTTGATCTTGATGGATGTCTGTAAAAGCGCGGCCCAGGAATCATTTTCGTCACGGTGGAGTCTATCTTCTACCGCATCAAACTAACCAACAACCGCCTCTCGCCTAGCGCATTTCCCGCATGGTAACCTCATTCTGCTCTGCGATCTGGCTCCCACTTCGTCAGTGGCGATTCAGACAAACAATTTACGGCGGTTGTTGCACACAGTTGAGGCTCTTTCGGAACTCGGCCCCGCTCTCGCGGCGGAGCGAGAGTTCTCGGAGACTTCTCGCCTCATGCTGTCTGCGATCATGGAAGCGGCGGGTGCGCGCGAAGGTGTGCTCCTTCTCTTCAATGACAAGCCCGCCATTTTAACGTCCGCGGCCTCCCAGGGATTCGCGCTCATGCCCGATCCCGCCTTCATTCCTCTCCTTCCGAAACATGTACACGCGCTCACGGCGGCTCGTGGTCCCATTGTTCTGAACTCGTCCACATATTCGGTTTTCCTGAGTTCGAACGGCAACGTCGCGCCAGAGTTGTTTAAGTGCCTCGCGCCGCTCAAAGCCGGAGGCCGCCTCGCCGGAGTCGTCGCTCTCGGGCGCCGTCCCGGCGAAGCGCTTTACGAAGACAGCGAGCTCGACGCCCTCGAACTGCTCTGCAGTTACATTGCTCTCGCGGTTCAGAATCATGCACTGACGCAAACCATCGCGCAGCGCGTCTCTGAAAATCTCCGCCTCATGGCTTCGCTCCACGGTTTCTATGACAACGCACTCGAAGCCTTCGCGACTGCCATTGACGTCAAGCACGTAAACATTCACGGCCACTCACTCCGTGTCGGCCGTTATGCCGCTGCCATCGGCGAGGCTATGGGCATGGAGCCCAGCGACGTCGCGGCGCTGCGCAGCGCGGGATACCTCCACGACATTGGAAAAGTTGCCGTCGATCGCCGACTCTTCGGCAAGCCCGGCGCGCTCGATCCCGAGGAATTTCAGGCGATGGCGGACCACACCACTGTCGGCCATCAGATCGTCAGCAGCGTCAATTTCCCCTGGCCAAAAATCCCTGAGGCGGTGCGCTGGCATCACGAGCGCAGCGACGGCTCCGGCTACCCCGACAAACTTGTGCAGGACGACCTGCCCATGGCGGTAAGAATCGTGGGACTCGCCGATTCGTTCGATGCCATGACCAGCGCGCGTCCCTACCGCGCTCCCATGTCGGTGGGCAACGCACTCAGCGATCTGGTGCGCCTGGCTCCACAAAAATACGATCCCAACGTCGTGCAAGGCCTGCTCATTCAAGTGCGCCGCGATGCTGTTGGCAGTAATAGGGCTCCACTGCTTGACGGGGGAGTGGTGAACATTGCGGCCGCTGACATTGACCAGCTCGCCGCCACTTTGCAGCACAAAGTCTCTCGCTCAAAAATCTATCTCACGCAAGGGAACAATTACTAGCCCAGTATTTTCTCGGGTCGAATCTCTTCGGACTGCGCAAAATCTTGCCTATTGAGAGGCCTTTGGGCGCGGGCTATAATCGCGACGCTCAGCCGCCCCATCCCCCTTCGCCATTTGGCTGAACGAGTCCGCCGTCTCAGCGCGACACTTGGTACAGCGAAACTCAAGCAGCTCTGGGAGCCTCCAATGAAGAGAGCACAGTTACCGATGCTTGCTCATGCTTCGACGCGCACCGCAAAGCAGACTAGTGCTGCGCGACAGGGTTTGTTGAAAGCCGCTTTTATCGGCCTCGTGTTCCTTATCGCGTCTGCGATTCCTTCGTCCGCGCAAATCTTCACCCCACTTCTCAGTTTCGCCGGGACCAACGGTTCGCAACCTTTCTCGTCGCTTATCCAGGGCGACGACGGGAACTTCTATGGAACGACTACGATCGGCGGGACCAGCACTGTCTGCAGCAATGGATGCGGAACCGTCTTCGTACTCACTCCGGCGGGCGAGTTGACCACCCTGTACAGCTTCGTCGGCACAGACGGTGCGTTTCCAGTCGCCAGGATCGTGCAAGCCACTGACGGGGACTTCTACGGCACAACTTCTTCCGGTGGCAGCCTCAACTGCGCCGGGGGATGCGGAACTGTTTTCAAAATTACTCCCACCGGAGTGCTCACAACGCTGCATACCTTTGTCGGCACCGATGGGAATGGACCGAACGCCGCGCTGATTCAAGCCACCGACGGCAACCTCTACGGCGTAACGATTTATGGTGGCGCCAATACTTGCATCGGTTCTCCCGGTTGTGGAACCGTCTTCAAAATTACTCTGAGCGGCACACTAACCACCTTGCACAACTTCAATGGCGCCGACGGCTCGGCTCCGCTCGACGGATTGATACAAGCCACGAACGGCAAGCTCTACGGGACCACTGGATTTGGCGGCGCCAACAATGTCTGCGGCACCAATATCGGCTGCGGGACAGTGTTCAGCATGACCACCGGCGGCACGCTGAGCACACTGTATAGCTTTTGCGCGCAAAGCGGTTGCAAGGATGGCACGGGACCGAACACCCGGCTTGTGCAGGGCACCGATGGAAAATTCTATGGCACCACATTCCGTGGCGGTATCAGCGGCGATTTCGGCACGATTTTCGTGCTGACTTCAGCGGGCAGTCTGCGCACACTGCATCGCTTCATCGGTCAGGACGGCTTCGATCCCGCAGAACTACTTCAAGGCTCCGACGGAAATTTCTACGGAACCGCCAAGTTTGGCGGCAACACCAACTGCCCCTCCGACTGCGGCACGGTCTTCAAAATAACCATTCGCGGTGTGATGACTTCGCTGCACCGCTTCCATGGCAACGATGGCGCCAATCCTTACGGCGGCCTGGTGCAAGCCGCGGACGGCACCTTCTACGGGACCACAGCCTTCGGCGGCGCAAACGGAGATGGCACGATTTTCAGACTATCCGTGGCCCCTGCGTCTCTTTCGTTGCCCTGAAGTCCTTGCCCGACAGCGACATCCGGGCGCAGCCAGAATCAGCTCCGGCAGCAACTTTTTCCCCCGGCGGGGTTCATAATGGAGAGACCTGATCCTTCCGGAGTCTGCATGAAATCCAGCTTTGGCAAGCCCGCGCTCTTTCTGCTTTGTCTGAGCCTGACTTTGCTGACCTTGGTCTGCGCCGTCCCGCAACTCATCGCGGACAAGAAGGAAGCCGCTACCGATCCTGCCACCAGCGAACAGAAGCGCGCGGTGCATGCCTTGAATCGCCTGACCTTCGGCCCGCGTCCCGGCGACGTCCAGCAAGTCACCGCCATCGGCGTCGACAAGTGGATCGATCTGCAACTCCATCCTGAGAAGATTTCCGATAGCGCGATCGAATCCCGACTCGCACCCTTCCGCACTCTGCGCATGAGTTCGCGCGAGATGGTGGAAGAGTTCCCCGACCAGCAGATGATTCGCCAGGTGATGGATGGCAAAAAATCCATGCCTTCGGATCCTGCCCGCCGTGCGGTGTTCCAGGTGCAGATCGCCCGCATGCAGCAGAAAAAGGAAAAGAAGCAGGAAGCCGGCGCCAAGGTTTCCGCTGCGCCGCCTGCGGCAGCCGGCGCAAAGACTGGCGAAGAACTTGCCGCCAATGCCAGTGGAGACGCTGCCGGAAGTGCGAAGACCGCCGAAGAACTTGCCGCCGCTGCTGCCGCCAGCGGAGACGCCACGCCGGCCGATAGCAGTTCCATGAACGGCATGAGCGCCGCGAGCAATACTTCAAGCAACGAAACGCCAGCGCCCGCGATGGCTCCGGAACCGCCACCGAGCAAACCGTCTCCGGCCGAGGAGGCCGAAGCACGCCGCCGCGAAGAGCGTCTCTACGCGGACCTCGAGGTTCAGAAAATCGCCGACCTACCTCCCGACCAGCGCTACAAGAAAGTGCTGGCGATGTCGCCCGAAGATCAACTCGCATTCGCGGATTCGTTGCGCGGCGGCCGCGGCCAGGAGTTTCTTGCCGGCCTCGATCCCAAGCAAAAAGAAACCTTGCTCGCCATGAACAATCCGCAAGGCGTGATTGCCGACGAACTCATCCAGGCCAAAATGCTCCGCGCGATCTATAGCGAACGCCAGCTTGAAGAAGTGATGACCGATTTCTGGTTCAACCACTTCAACGTTTTCGTCGGCAAGGGCGCCGACCGCGTGCTGCTCACCAACTACGAGCAGGACGTAATCCGCCCCCGCGCCATGGGCAAATTCGAAGATCTGCTGACGGCCACGGCGAAAAGCCCTGCAATGCTTTTCTATCTCGACAACTGGTTGAGCGTTGGACCGAACTCGATGCAGGCAGAGGGCATTCCCGCTCGCCGCGGCGGGCCTTACTATGGCCCGTATGGCCGCCGGCGCTTTCCCGGACCGGGACCGAGCCCCAATGCCAACGAGAAGCGCAAAAGAAACAGCGGCCTCAACGAGAACTACGGCCGCGAGTTGCTCGAACTGCACACGCTCAGCGTGAATGGAGGCTATTCGCAGCGCGACGTCACCGAAGCGGCCAAAGTCTTCACCGGATGGACCATCGAGAAGCCCTTCGAGGGCGGAGCCTTTCGCTACGATCCGCGCATGCACGAGCCCGGTCCCAAGATGGTTCTCGGGCATCGCATCAAGCCCAAGGGCGAAGACGAAGGCAAAGAACTGTTGCACATGCTGGCTACGAGCCCACAGACCGCGCATTTCATCTCGCTGAAACTCGCACAGCGTTTTGTCTCTGACGATCCGCCGACCGCACTGGTCGATCGCATGGCCAAGACGTTCGAAAAGAAAAAAGGCGACATCCGCGAAGTCCTCTCCACGCTCTTTCATTCGCCTGAGTTTTGGGCCGAAGGAACCTATCGCGCCAAAGTGAAAACGCCGCTCGAGTTCGTCGCCTCGGCCGTGCGTGCCACCGGAGCCGACGTTGACGACGCCATGCCCCTCGCCCGCCAACTCGGCAACATGGGCATGCCTCTCTACGGAGCGCAGCCACCCACCGGCTACTCGATGAAGGCCGAGACCTGGGTGAGTTCCGCCGCGTTGCTGAACCGCATGAATTTTGCGCTGTCGTTAACTTCAGGCAAAGTGCGTGGAGTGAAAGTGGATGCGATGCAGTTGGCTGGAGGCCCGCCTCCGCCGCCAGATGCAACGATGACCCTCTCCACGATGGAGACGAAGTTACTTGCGTCCGATGTTTCGAAGCAGACGCACGACTCGATCATGGCTCAGATCGACGCGCCCAAGCAGCCTGACAAAAACGCCCCGCACCCGCCAGACGCCAGCACGATCGCCGGACTGCTATTGGGCTCGCCGGAGTTTCAAAGGAGATGAGCAGCGAGCGATGAGCCATGAGCAGTGAGCGATGAGGAATAAGCAGTGAAGATAAGCGATAAGCAGCGAGCGTTGACGAGAGTTTTTGCTCAAAGCTCACCGCTCATAGCTCATGGCTGAGACCGTCTCTGAGAACTGGCAACTGAGAACTGGCAACTGAGAACTGGGAACTGGGAACTGGGGTTCAAATGTCCATCACCCGTCGCGTTTTCCTTCGCAACAGCGCTCTCGCCGTGGTCGGCACGGCTGCGGTGCCGAGCTTTCTCACGCGCGCCGTTTTCGGCGCCGTCGAAGGCCCGCTGCGCAACAAGCGCCTGGTCGTGATCTTTCAGCGCGGCGCCGCCGATGGACTGAATATCGTGATCCCGTACTCGGAGGCGCAGTACTACGCCATGCGCCCCAGCATCAACATTCCGCGCAAGGCCGTGCTCGATCTTGACGGACACTTCGGCCTGCATCCCTCGCTCGCACCCATTCAGCCGCTCTGGCAGCAGGGACATCTCGCCATCGTTCACGCCGCGGGATCGCCCGACACCACGCGCTCGCACTTCGACGCGCAAGACTTCATGGAAACCGGCACTCCGGGCGTGAAGATCACCGAAGACGGATGGCTCAACCGTTCGCTGCACAACATGCCAATGAATATGCAGGTTCCGGCGCAGAACTCCGCCTTCCGCGCGATCGCGCTCGGCCCCTCGCTGCCGCGTATTCTGAGCGGCTCCGAACCTGCGGTCGCTATGAATAACATCAACGACTTTTCCGTCGGCGGCAGGAATCCGAAATCCGCTGCAGCCACGGCGTTCGAGGCCATGTACGATCACTCCTCCGATAGCGTGCTGCACGGCACTGGAGAAGAAACTTTCGACGCCGTGAAGATGCTGAAGGCGGCCGATCCCGGCAAGTACACTCCTGCCCCCGGCGCCAACTATCCCAGGGGACGCTTCGGCGATAGCTTGCGCCAGCTCGCGCAACTCATCAAGGCGAACCTCGGCGTGCAAGTCGCATTCGCCGACATCGGTGGATGGGACCATCACGTCAACGAAGGCTCGACCGAAGGCCAGCTCGCGAATGTACTCGGCGATTTTTCGGGAGCGCTCGCCGCCTTCTGGATCGATCTCGGCGACCTCGGCGAAGACACTGTCGTCGTCACCATGTCGGAGTTCGGCCGCACCGCGCGCGAAAACGGCAACCGCGGCACCGACCACGGCCATGCCAACGTCATGTTCATCCTGGGCGGTCCCGTGAAAGGCGGCAAGGTATATGGCCGCTGGCCCGGCCTCGATCAATCGCAACTCTACGAAGGCCGCGACCTCGCGCTCACCAGCGACTTCCGCCAGGTCATCGGCGAAGCCGTCGCCCGCCACATGGGCAACAAGAACTTGGCGAACGTCTTCCCGGGCTTTGACAATCAGCCCGGAAAATTCCTGAGGCTGCTGGGATAGACCATCGTCCGTCTAATCCGCGGCGTTCGCCTGATCACGGCGTCACCCGAAAAATAGTGCCGCTCGTCAGGGTGCCGTTCGGGGCGGTCACCTTAACCCTGCCCGTGACTGCGCCAACAGGCACGACCGCCTTGATTTCGGTCGCTGAAACCACTGTGAACACCGCTCCGGTGCTGCCAAAAATGACGCCATTCGTCGCAGTGAGATTTGTTCCGAGAATAACGACCGTTGATCCGACTTTTCCGGACGTCGGAATGGTCTCGACGAACGGACCGAGCCCCACAGCTAAGCTGAACAGCGTGCCATCGTTCGATGGCCCGAGATTCGTGGCTGTGCCATAGAAAGTTCCGTTTGTGGATTGCGCCACCGGGCCGTACGGTTGCCCGCCATCGGTGCCATCGAAGCTGTGAAGAGTGGTTAGAGTGCCAGCCGGAGTCATTTCGAAAACCGTACCCTCGATGCCACCTGCGTAGGTGGTACCGTAGAAGTTTCCATCCGTGCCTTGCGTCAGAGTTGCCACAGGATTCGCGCCGTGAGTGGAATCGAAGTTGTACAGCGTTGTGAGCGCGCCTTTTGGCGTGATCTCGAAAACCGTGCCGCATCCATTGTTGCAGGTGTAGTTGGCTCCGCCTCCATAAGTGGTGCCATACAAACTTCCATTCGTGCCGCGCATTAGTCCATTCGGATAAGCGCCATCGGGTCCAGTAAAAGTGTGGAGCGTGGTAAGACTGCCTGCCGGGGTCATTTGAAAAACGAATTGTCCGGCAGTACCGTAAAAGTTGCCATCGTTGCCCTGGACCAGCGCGGTCATGGGGGTCGAGCCGTCGCTGCCATCAAAAGTGTGCAAAGTCGTGAACACGCCTGCGCCAGTGATTTTGAAAATAGTGCCCGCGTTGAACGGCCCGCCTCCCGCGGTCGTCCCGTAGAAGTCTCCACTGTGCGCTTGAACCAAGGGGGCGAAAGGCTGGGCGCCTTCTCCTGCGGAAAAGTCGAAGCTATGCAGCGTGGTGAGCGCACCTGCAGCCGTGATTTTGAATACGGTGCCGTTGCCGTATTTCCCGCCTGACCAAGTCGTTCCGTAGAAGCTGCCGTTGCCGGCCCGGACCAGTCCCGCATAAGGGCTATCGCCGTCGGGGCAGGTACCTTGCGTGCAAAAGCTATATATGGTTGTCAACTTGCCCGGTGGGGTGACCCTGAAGATGGTGCCGGCTCCGGTGGGTCCCCCGCCGAGCGTCGTTCCGTAGAGGTTGCCGTCGTTGCCCTGCGCCAGAGATACGTAAACGGGCTGAGCGCCATCAGTGCCGTCGAAGTTGATCAGAGTACTGAAGATCTGCGCAAAGGAAGTGACCCCTGTTGCTGCCAGAAACACCAACACGATGAAGGCGGCCTTCATAAGGTTAAGGCTTCGGCAAGCGTGAGGCAGTGTCATTGGAATCCCTCCGTTCCGCAAGCTGGGAGACTATAGTGTGGGGCGTGGGGCCGGTCAAGATGAATGAAATTGCAGAGTCCGCAGGACGCTGGAGCAGGACCTAGCTTTCTAGTTCGATCAGCACGTCGCCATTCTCAATCTTCAGCGGGTACACGGCGATCTTCGCGTTGGCGTTGTGTGCGGCTTGGCCGGTCGTCGGATCCCACTCCCAGCCGTGCCAGGGGCAGACGACTTTGCCGTGCTCAATCGTTCCCTGACCAAGCGGGCCGCCGCGGTGCAGGCAGACGTTGTCCATGGCGCTGTACGAGCCGTTCACGTTGGCAACGCAGATGGTCTTTCCGCCGCAGGGGAACTCCTTGACTTCGTCGGTAGGGGGGAGTTCGGATTGCGTGGTGAGCTTGATGAATGGCATTAGGCACTCAGCATTCAACACTCGGCATTCAGCCACTTACGTTTCGTTGCAACCCCCGCGCTCATTTTCTGGAATTGGGCCGCTAGAGGCTGAATGCTGATTGCTGAGTGCTGACGGCTATTTCGGCTGCAGCGTTTGCGCGATCATCACCTGGCGCTTGAAGTTCTCGGCCATATTCGGATCAAGGCGGACTGCCGTCGGCTTCTTCGCGATCGTCATGGTGTCGATCTTGTCCTGCAGTTTGAGCAGCGCGTAGAAAAGGTTCTCGGGACGCGGCGGGCATCCGGTAACGTAAACATCCGTCGGAACGATCTTGTCGACGCCCTGCAGCACCGCGTAAGTATTGAACGGGCCGCCCACCGACGAGCATGCACCCATCGAGATCACCCACTTCGGGTCGGGCATCTGGTCGTAAATGCGCTTGACCACGGGCGCCATCTTCAGCGTGACGGTGCCGGCGACAATCATCAGGTCGCTCTGGCGCGGGCTGGGACGGAACACCTCCGACCCAAAGCGCGCAATATCGAAGCGCGACGTGGACGAGGCGATCATCTCGATCGCGCAGCAGGCCAGCCCAAAGGTCATCGGCCACACCGCAGATTTGCGCGCCCAGTTAAAGACGTAGTCCACCGTCGTGGTTAGAAAATTCTTCTCGAACTTGTTTTGCAGCCAAGCCATGAATGTTCCTCGTTGCCAGCCCCTGCGAAGCGCTACACAGGCAGTCTAGGTAAGCCGGAGAGCACTGTCAATCGGGCGATTGGGAGAGGTGACACGGGCGGGAAATCAACTACACCGAGAGGAGGCGATGGGCGTTGGTGTGTTCCGCCGGTACATTCTGCACTTTTCTGTTGACATCCACAGCCATCAGCAAATAGTCTTGCGCGCAATCAGCGAGCACATAAGGGCGGATGATCGTCATTTCCTCCCAGTATTTTCCTAGTCTCGCTGCTTCCTCTGAATTGTGAATCGATTGCGCCTGCGAGTCGCGGCGGCGCATGGTACTGCGAACAAGGCTGTTGCACACGGCGTAAGCCATCTGTTCACTTCTCAGGAGGAAGCTAAATGACCCGCATCGCAGCTCTGCCGTCCGCACCAACTTCTTCTCCACTCCTAGATCTGACCTACCTCTATCCTGCGATATTACTTCTGCTCTGTTCTGCACTGTTTGGCCAAGCGCCGACAGTTCCGAACACCGTACCTTATGAAGATCACGGTGCGTACTCCATTAATCTTCAAAACCTGAGCATCGTCATGAACGTCCCCATCCGACAGAAGTCCGGCGCAAACAAATTTTCCGCATCGTACACCGGCGTGCTCAACGTTCCGGCGCAAGCGGGCGGCGGCTATTTGAGGCTGTCCACGCTACCAATTCGTGCAGATGCACTGAACGTTAACGCTTTAGTCGGCAAGAATGTGAGCGTAGGGTATTCCTCTACTAACGACCTTGGCCCGTGCCCCAACTTGATTGACGAAAAGGTGCAGTTGCTAGGTTTATATCTACAGACTGCTGACGGCATGACACATCCATTGCGTAGCAGTCTGGTGTTATATGCTCAGCCGGGGTGCGGTACCCCCACCAGTTTCACTAACGAAGTAACAACTGACGGCTCTGGCTACACAGTTTCCGGTACAGCCACAGGTGACGGTGGTTATAGCTTAAACGTGGTCACAGCCGGTGGAGAAACGACACCTACGATAAATAATGTCGCGCCGTCACTGTCTGTCACTGACTCGAACGGTAACGTCATTTACGCCAACAGCGGCTACACGGCGTACACCGATACGCTGGGTGTGGTTGCTTTGAACTCGTCGGGTGGAGCCACGACTCCAGACTGCTGTTTTGTATGCGTACATGCCTACCCCCGGTGGTGGTTACGTATATGCTTCTCCGACCACGGGATGGCTGTACCAACATCGAGATTGGTTGGGAAGTGTTCGTGTAAGTTCAAGCATACCCGTGAGCGGCAATGGGGTTACGACGTTTGACCGTGCTTTCGCTCCTTACGGTGAAAAGTACTTAGACTTTTACTCTGGCAATGACCGCTCAACAGACTTCACGGGTGATACTCAAGAGTTCACCTCGTGGCTATCTGACACACCTAACCGTGAGTTGAACAACAGTCAAGGACGTTGGGAATCCCCTGATCCCGCTGGCTCTGGGTGGAATGCCTACGCTTACGGGACCGACCCCAACGGCGGGATTGACCCCACCGGTTTGGAGATGTGCTGTTGGGGAGGTTCTACAGGTGGGCAGGTCGCTTTCGGTATGGCCGGCTGCGACCCTGATCACATGGATTGCGGCTCGAGCGGGGGATCACCGAGCGATCCAAGCGCGGGCGGACACAATGGCGCGGACGCAATGACTGGTGCTAACGGGAATGACCCATCCAGCTTTTGTCCAATCTGTACTAGACCGTGGGGCTCCCTCGGCACAGCGGGCATAGACCAAGGTTTCTTCAGCTTTCTAAGGAACTACACGCAGTATGGCGGGTCTGCGGGTGGTCCGAGGGGCCTCGATTTCATATACACTGGACGCCCAGGAAACCCGATCGGAATACCGTACTATCTGGAACCAAACTATCTTTTAGATTGGCTGTACGAGACAACGCACACATATCTGCATCACGCGTGGGAACAGGATCGCCCGTGTCTCAACATCCCTTGCATCACAGGACCCAGGCCGTCGCTCACTACCGGAGAAATACAAGGAGCTATCAATGCCGCCTGTATTGGGAAGGCTATCGGTGACAACAATGCGTTTGGAGAGGGTTCCGCCCCCACAGCCTGGAACGCAAACGGAGTTGTGTTTCGACAATACACGCAATATGAGAGACCAAGTACAATCAATCCAAGCGCCCCGAACGTCAACGCGCTAACACCATTGGCGGCGCCCGGTATATTTATTCAAAACACCTATTACGCCTGCGGTGGAAAATAGCCTTCGGGGTGTCATTTTGCAAACTGGTAAGAGGCGACAGCGCAGAAAGCAAGGGATTGGTTTATACACCTACGAACAGGCGAAAAACACCACTGCGTTCCAGTACTTCGCACAGATGGTGATCGGAGCGATTGTTGCGGCCATGGGGTTGTTGCTTCTCCTTTGCCGTATCATTGTGCTGCAGGATGAAGTCCGATCGCACCGCCCTTCTGGCGGGCATGTCTGGAACTGGGTTTGCACAATTGCTCTCATAATAGTCGGAGTGTTTATGGGCCACGCTGGCGCAATCTTCTATGGCCGTAGAGTTTGGAGGGCTGCGTCGAGACTGCGGCGCTCTCTGCATACTTCGAAGGATGGGGACTCGTAGCCTTCCCCCATTCCCCCTCCCCCATTCACCCCCCACCCCCGGGGGCTGGCCCAACCTTTCCCATGGGATTCCCAATTTGGGGTTGCCCCACCCTTCCCGCGCTTTTTGCGGGAGGGTGGGGTCTCTGGCGGCTGGCCCAGCTTTGCACCTTGCGGGTGATTGCAAGAGCTGGCTCCCCGGCCGTTGTGGTTTCGAGGGCTGCGCATTCCTGCTGCCGTTTGCAGGAGAATCTCCTACGGTCCACTTCGCCCTTGCGTCTCATTCACCAGTGGAAGGCCAGATTCATCCTCCAAGCCAAGCTAACTCTTTATCCTGGAATATTTTGCGAGTAACTTATTTGTTTTCAATATCTTGCTCGACACTCCCGCATCCATGATTCACGCAAACCAAACAAAACAAATATGTTATCGAACTGCACCCGAAGAAATAGAAGCTCTCCGCCATGCACTAACCCTTTATTCCGCAATATTTTACGTGTAACTCCTCTGGTTTCAATATTTTGCGCACCATTGTTCCAGTCGACCGCACATAAGTCTAATAAAATGAATATTTTACCGTTTTCGGTCCCGCAAAATCTCAAACGGCATCCTTCCAGCTCAGCCGATGCGACTTCGCCGACTAAACGTGGAATCTAACCGGCTTGGAGAGTTCCCGGACCGTCCGCTAGAATAAGGGGTTCTGTGGAGCTCTCATGTCCCTCACGAAACAACAAGCTTTAGAGATGTTCGCGTCCGATGATCTGATCGGCATCGGGATGGAAGCGGATGCGGTGCGCCGCAAACTTCATCCCGAGGGCGTGGTCACCTACATCATTGACCGCAATATCAACTACACCAACTTCTGCACGGAGTACTGCACCTTCTGCGCGTTTTATCGGCCGCTGAAGGGAGCGGCGGCGAAGGAAGGATACATTCTCGATTTCGATACGATCTACGAGAAGATCCGCGAGACGGTGGAGTTGGGTGGAACGGGCGTGCTGATGCAGGGCGGGCTGCATCCGGATTTGAAGATTGAATGGCACGAGAGGATGCTGCGCGGGATTCGCGAGCGTTTTCCGAAGGTGCACCTGCATTGCTATTCGGCGTCCGAGATTATCGCGATCGCGGAGTACAGCGGGCTGTCCATTCGCGACACGATTCTGCGGCTGCGCGATGCTGGGCTGGATTCGATTCCGGGCGGTGGCGCGGAAGTGCTCGACGACGAAGTGCGCTACAAGATTGCGCGCCTGAAGTGCCTGACCGAGGACTGGCTCAACGTGCATCGCACGGCGCATCAGATCGGGATGCGCACGACGGCGACGATGATGTTCGGTGTGGGCGAGAATCACGAGAATCTGGTGAACCACTTCCAGCGGCTTTACGAGTTGCAGGAAGAGACGGGCGGTTTCACGGCGTTCATCCCATGGAGCTTTCAGCCGCAGCATACCGCGCTGGGTGGGCGCGGTTGGGACGAAGCGACCGCGGTAGATTATCTGAAGGTGCTGGCCATCTCTCGCATTTATCTTTCGAACTTTCTCAACGTGCAGTCGAGCTGGGTGACACAGGGATTGAAAGTCTGCCAGATGGGGCTGCGCTTCGGTGGAAACGACGTGGGTTCGGTGATGCTCGAAGAGAACGTCGTGCGTGCCGCGGGCGTGACCAACTGCACGACTGAGGAAGAGTTGCGGCGGATTATTCGCGATGCGGGATTCCGTCCGGCGCAGAGAGACACGCTCTACCGGCAGTATTTCCTGAACTAGTCTTATTGCTGATCTTCAGCAGCGGGGATGGCTTGCAGTTGCAGGCTTTTTCGTTCGCCTTCAGCTAGACGCAGCGCGCTGCCTAGCGCTTCGTAGGTCTTCAGAAATTCTGGATTGTAGTAAGCGTCGCCGTCGACGCTCTCCCAGGCGAGCAGCGTGTAGCTGCCGGGCGAGATGCCGTGCAGGGTGAAGTGTCCACTCTGATCGCTGACGGTCTTGCGGTAACGATCGACGCGACCACGCAGGCGCGCTTCGGGTACGGCGACGATCACGGCATTTGCCACCGGTTGGCCTTTTTGGTCGGTGACGACTCCATCGACGAGGGCGCCGCTGGAGCTCGCCACCAGGTCGAGAGCAACCGCGCCGCCACTTACGCTGATGCTGGAATCCTCTGAGTCGCGACTGCCCGCATTGACGGACTTCAAATACCAGTCGGTGTTCGCGCCGGAGTCCCCCGCAAGTTCGACATAGTAATTGCCGGGAGGAACGCCCTTCCACTCGAAGTTGCCGTTGTCGGAAACATGGATCAGCGAGTTGAAGGCTGCGCCTGCCAGAAACATGTTCAACGTTTCCTCGTCGCCGTCCGTGGGGTGCAGGGCGAGAAAAAGCTGGCTGGGATCGAAGTGGCCGATGTTGCCTTTGCTTTCGAGACGCAGGCGACCGTGAATCCATCCGCCGGGTTGGGGCGCGAGGCGAAGGCCGTCGACGCTATTGCCGACGACTTGCAGCGATTGACGCGCCATCATGGGAACGGCAGAATTTTCGACGGTGGCGAGAATCGTGTAGGCGCCGGGCGCGACGTTGCGAATCACGAAGCTGCCGTCTTTGTGCATCTCCGCGCCATTCAGAACGAGGTTGAAATCATGCGACTGGAGCATGATCACAGCCGACGTGCTTGCGGGCAAATTCACCACCGAGCCGCGGATGCTCAAGCTGGGGCTGGGGGTCAGCGAAAAATTAACGGGGAACTCGTCGCCCGCGTGCACCTGTATGGGCGCCGCCTGGCTGCGATCCGCAGTGCCGGGATAGTACGTGGTCTGATACGAGGTGGACGCGAGCTTTTCGGGCGCGCTCGCCGAATTGGCATCCGCCATCGCGACGGCTCCCGCGCCTTCGATCAGGCTCTTGAAATCTGGCGGCGGCGCTACCGATACGTAGTAGTTGCCTGCGGGCAGGCCAGCGACGCGGTATTCGCCGAGATCGTTGGTGCGCTCGGCGCCGGCTTGCTCCCAGTGGCTGTGGCCGGAGGTGAAGGTCTGGCGAAGGACGGCGACTTGCGCGTTGGGCATCGGTTCTCCGTCTTCGTCGGTCACGCGGCCGCGGACTACGGCCGCGGCTTGCAGACGAATTCGCAGATCCTTGAGTTCCTGTCCGGCAGTCAACGTCAGAACGCGGCCATCGGTTTGGGTGCGGTGTTTGTCGACTTCGAGAAATCCGGTGCGCTCGACGAACAGGCGGTAACGTCCGGGAACGATGCCTTCGATGTGGAAGGAGCCGTCGGGGCTGCTGATCGCGGTGTAGTCTCCACCTTCGGCCTGGTTTTCTGCAATCAACTCGATCAGAGCTTTTTTGACGGGCTCGCTACCGGGATCCTTTGTTACGACTCCTTCAATTACCGCGCGGGACGCGGCTTTTGGGGCGTTGGAAAGAGTCTGAGCCCCGGCGCTGAAGCCGAGCAGAAGGGTTACGAGACATGTAAGAGCCGGCTTCATTGGTCCGATAAGTGAAGGCTGGGAGCTGTTCCAAAGCGGGCGTGAGGATCGGCCAGCCGTAACTATTCTACATCGGGAAAGAGCTTCTCCCAAAGAGCTGTTTATTGCTTCCTTCGGGTTCCAGCATCGGGGAGAATGAAGTCATCCTGCACAGGAGCGTTGCCCAAAGGAGGGCGAACGGCATGAGATGGATTTTGACTTGGGCGGTCTTACTCTCCGCGGCATCCCTGATGCGCGCGCAGGACATTGCCGGCGATTGGCAGGGAACGCTTAGCGTGAGCGGGGCTGAACTGCGGCTCGTGCTACATGTAACGAAATTCGCTGACAGCAGCCTGAAGGCCACGCTCGACAGCATCGATCAGCCGGGGGCGAATGGCATTCCGGTCAGCTCCATAACTCTCAAGGATTCGAAGCTGAGTCTAGGTATCGACGCGGTGCACGGAACCTACGAGGGCAAAGTCGCGGCAGATGGAAAGACGATTTCCGGGACGTGGACCCAGAACCAGCCGCTGCCGCTCGAGTTCAAACGCGCGTCTGCGCCAATCAGGACGGAACACAAGCTCGCGAAGCCTTCTGACATCGATGGCGACTGGATGGGTACGCTCGACACCGGAGCCGCGAAATTGCGGATCGTTTTTCACATCAGCAATACGGAAGACGGCTTGATGGCAACCATGGACAGTCCGGACCAGAGCCTGAAGGGCATGCCGACCACTGGCGTCACGCGAATCGGCTCATCTCTCAAGATCGAAATGAAGCAAATTGGCGGTACTTTCTCGGGCAAGATCGCAGATGACCTCTCTTCGATCAACGGGATCTGGTCGCAGGGCGGAGGCGAGTTGCCGCTGGTGGTGAAGCGGGTAAAGGAGCAAGGCGCATCGGAGCCTATGCCCGCCAAGCCGTCTGACATCGATGGAGCATGGCTGGGCAGGCTCGATACAGGCGGCGCAAGCTTGCGACTCGTGTTTCGCATTACCAACACGGGAGATGGGCTGACTGCCACTCTGGACAGTCCCGACCAGGGCATGCATGGGCTTCCGGGGACTGCGGTGACGCGCGACGGTTCGTCCTTGAAAATTGAGAACAATCAGATTGAGAGCAGTTTTGCCGGCAAAATCGCCGCTGATCTTTCTTCCATTGATGGAACGTGGAGTCAACGCGGTCATGACACTCCCCTGGTACTGAAGCGAGTACAGAATGAATCGGAGCTGGAAGTAAAGCGCCCGCAAAATCCGGTGAGGCCGTATCCGTATCGCGAGGAGGAAGTGACCTACACCAACAAAGTGCAGAACGTCACGATCTCTGCGACGCTGACAATACCGCAGGGAAAGGGACCTTTTCCTGCGGTGGTGCTGATTACGGGCTCGGGTGCGCAGGATCGTGATGAGAGCCTGCTCGGGCACAAACCATTTCTGGTGTTGTCGGACTACTTGACGCGCCACGGGATTGCGGTGCTGCGAGCGGACGATCGCGGCACGGGTAAATCCACGGGCGACTTCAAGACCGCTACCAGCGCGGACCTTGCCACCGATGCCGAGGCGGGAGTCGCGTATCTCAAGACGCGCGCGGAGGTGAATGCATACAAGATTGGATTGATTGGGCACAGCGAAGGAGGACTGATTGCGCCTATGATTGCTGCCCGCAATAAAGACGTGGCGTTCATCGTGATGATGGCAGGCACCGGAGTACCTGGAGATCAGATTCTTCCGGCGCAAAGTGAAGCGATCGAGGTTGCTGGCGGGAAGAATCGGGAGGCAGCGGCCAAGGATGCGGTGAAAGAACGAGCGATGCTCACGCTGGTCGAGACCGAAAAAGATGAAGCGGCGCTGGAAAAGGAGCTGCGCGAAAAAATGACGGGGGATGTGCCCGACGCGCAGATCGGAGCCGCGATCAAGCAACTGACCTCACCGTGGTTTCGCTACTTTCTGACGTATGATCCGGCGACGGCGCTGCGCAAAGTGACCTGTCCGGTGCTGGCCATTAACGGTGAGTTGGATAAGCAGGTGCTGCCGAACCAGAATCTGCCGCCGATTCGTAAAGCGCTAGAGGAGGCCAGGAATAAACATTTTGAGATTGACGAGATGCCCGAACTGAATCACTTGTTTCAGACGGCGAAGACCGGCGCGCTTTCTGAATACGCTGAGATTGAAGAGACCATCGCTCCGGTGGCGCTGGAGAAGATGGGGAGTTGGATCCTGAAGCAGTAGACCGGACTTACTTTTCCCCCGGGCGAGCGCTCCGCCCGCACCCTTACTTCACGACTGGCGAATCTCCGTCGGCGGGCTTGGTCTCGTCGGCGTGGATCTTGCCATCATCCTCTGCATAAAACGAGCGATGCTGCGCGTCCATGAACTTGGGCGTCATGGTGAGGACGTAGCTATCTTTCTTGCCCTTGTAGCTGGCGGTGTAGTCTCCGCGGTCGGGATTGACCATGCGTTTGGTGAAGGTGCCGGAGTGGACAAGCTCGGTGAGTGTGAGGGCGTAGTGATCGTATTGCTTGTTGAAGGCGTGGTTGGCACGAATGACGACGCGCATGTAGGCGAGCGCGGCGGCTTCGGAATCGGAGCGTGCGGGATCGCCGTGGAACTTCGGCGTGTAAGTGGGGGCGGGAGCCTGCGCCGGGGGAGCCGCGCTGGGCGCGGGTTCTTGGGCCAACAGCGTGCAGGTAAGAATCAAGAATGCGGCAAGGATGGTCGAAAAGTGCGTCAATCTCGTCATGCGAACGGTCTCTCCGGAATGTTGGAAGTGGTCTTGAGCGGTTCGGCCTGAATCTCGAAGGCCAGCACTGTGTTCAGGCTGATTTTTCCATGTTACTCCCGTAATTTCACTTCGGTCACCTTCTCTTTGCTTTATGCCGAATTATTACTATGCTGAGTAGAAGAATCTAACCCTACAAGGGACAACTATGAAAGCAGCAGTCGCCAGAAAACCAGTAATCAAAATCGCAGTGGTAGAAAGCGATCCATTGCGCTTTGTTGGGTTCCGCGCACTGTTCGACTCAGAGCCCGAGTTCGAACTCGTGTCCGCGGCACTACCCGAGATCAGCACGCTGCAAGGCATTGATCTCATCCTGCTCGGCAACCGTTCTGGACAGAACCTGTTTGACGTGATGGCGAGCCTGAAGGCCACGAGGCCCGATCTGCGCATCATTGTGACCGGATCTGGAATTGACGAGGAAACCATTCTGAAAGCGATTGCGTCGGGGGCCAAGGGATACGTGGACGAGGCCGCTACACCAGCGGAGTTCGCGCAGGCTATACGCATTGTGAATCAGGGATCGGTATGGGCGCCACGGCGGGTGCTCTCCATGTTCATCGAGCGGGTGTCATCGGCGCCGGGACGGATTTTTCCGGCGGGCCGCGTGACCTTCACCGATCGTGAAAAGGAAGTGCTGGAGATGCTGGTGGCGGGACGCTCCAATAAAGAAATTGGCGGTCAGTTGGGAATCGAAGAGCGCACGGTGAAAGCGCACGTCGCGAAGTTGATGCGCAAGGTGGGCGTGCAGAACCGGATCGCACTGTCGGTGCATGCCATTACGCATTCGCTGGTGACGGCGAAGTAGGGAAGCGCGCCAAACGCGCGATTATTGCGTCGCAAAAACCGCGACGCTTCGCGCGGCTCGCCCAGGTCCTTCGGCGGGCAAAGAGCGCCCGCCTCAGGATGACAATCAAGAGTGGGGCCGTAACTTCAGGGCACTTACCTTCGTAATCTTGTCGGAATTTGAGAGGCGACGCATACTCGCCTCACCTACCACAGAACCTGGGAGACGGGGTTGAGAGTGGCGATTAGGGTCACTACTTTCAGCCCCGCATTTTTTTGTCCGCCAGGGCACTAAACTCCGTCAGGAATTTACGGCGTAATTTCAAAGACGTTTCCCCATCCAAATGGAGTTTCCTGGGTTGTGCCGTAGAGATTTCCTTCCGCATCCAGAACCACGCCGACACCTGGATTCGCCCCATCGATGTGGCCGGTGAAACTGTGCAACACAGTCTCTTGCCATTGCCCGTCAGGCTTGGGTGATAGCTTGAAAACGACTCCGCCCGCAGTCGTTCAAATTGCCGAATGCGGAAGTTGTGCCATACAGATTGCCCGCTGAGTCGAGGATCAGGTTCGCGGAAGGTTGCCCACCATCACTGAATTGACTGAATGTGTGAAGAATCGTCTTCGTCCATGTTTGTCCAAGGAGATGAGTCAGTTTGAAAACCGTGCCGCAGCCTTCACTCCGGCCGTTGCATGGAACGCCTCCCCAAGTGGTGGTTCCGTAGAGATTCCCGGCGGAATCCATGACAAGTCCTGCTTGTGGCCCTTGCCCATCCCAGCCGCCCTTGAAACTGTGGAGTGCTTCGATTTGCCAGCTCCCGCCCGGTAAGCGCAGCACCTCGAAGACGGTCCCGGATCCGTACGATCCGCCCTCATAGGTAGTGCCATAAAGGTTGCCGTTCGCATCCATAGTCAGGCTCCAGGGAAACATTCCATCACTACTGTTCAACGTTCCCAGCGTCTTCTGCGTCTGAGCCGCAGTTGTACCGACGAGGGACGCCATCGTCGCGAGCGCGAATACAGCGGCGAAGAAGCATGGGTAGGTTGAGACGCGCGAGGCAACCGGTTCATTCATAGGGCTTCCTTAATAATTCAAGCGAGTCTTTAACAACGAAGGCGATGTTCTACGGCGTCAGCTCGTAGACGGCTCCGAAGTCGAAATAGTGAAAGTCACTGGCGGTGAAGAAGAGATTGCCAGCCGTGCCCCTGCGAGTTAGCCCTCCAAAGGACGGGTTCCACGCTGGGATGGGATAAAGATTTCCCAGACCCCACTTGCCGGCAGACTGATTCAACTGGAAAATCTGGCCACATCCGTAGAAGCTGTCGCATCCTGCGGGAACGCCGCCATAGGTCGCGCCATAAAGGTTGCCGTGCGCATCAAAGGTGACCCCAGCTGAAGGAAGCCCGCCATCTGTTCCGCCAGTGAAGGTGTGAAGGACAGTTTCCCGCCAGGTGTTTCCGGAACGTGAAAGCCGGTAGACGAGTCCACTTCCGAGATTCACTTTCTTGTTCCCGCCTCCCTGTGTCGAGCCATAAAGGCTACCGGCTGCGTCGAAGGTTAAGGTTCCGACCGGCAGGTATCCATCGCTGCCCCCGGTGAAGTCGTGGAGGAGTGCGATCCTCCATCCGCTGGAAGTAGGTGCGAGTCGGTAAACAACACCCGCCGAATGCGCGCCGCCTTGAGCGGTGGTGCCGTACAAGCGGCCCGCTGAATCCCGAATCAACGCGGATTCCGGATACTGTCCGTCGGTGCCGATGAAGTTGTGGAGCACTGTCTCGTTCCAGCCGTTCGAGGAATGAGTGAGCTTGAAAATCACGCCCGCAGTGGAAGCGCCTCCAGAGGCCGCGGTACCGTAAAGGTTGCCAGCGGAGTCGAGCAAGAGGCCAGCTACCGGCTGGGAGCCGTCAATCCCACCAGAGAAGCGGTGAAGCACGGTTTCGGTCCACGTACCGCCGCCGGCCGGCAGAAGTTGAAACACTGTGCCGCAACCGTCAGCACAAGCAGCGCTGCCACCACCATTTTGCGTGGTGCCGTAGAGGTTTCCGCCGGAGTCCAAAACCAGACCAGCCGCAGGCGCCTGACCATCAGTGCCGCCGGTGAAACTGTAGAGAATCGTGAAGGTCCACGTCCCGCCGGAAGCGGGCGATAGTTCAAAAACCGTCCCGCACCCAAAGCTGGCACAGTTTCCGCCGCCGCCCCCCTGGGTGGTTCCGTAAAGATTTCCAGCTGAGTCGAAGATCACATTGGATTCGGTGAATGCCATGGTGCCGAGCGTGCTCACAATCTGGGCGCCGGAGGCGACGACCATGATTAGGAAGCAGAACGCGGTGAGAATAGAGAGTCTTGCGGCGCGCGTGAAATTCTGACGAGGCATAGGGCTGCCCTCCAAGAAAATTTGTTTTCGGGCCCGAGAACTGAAAAGGCGGAACGGCCCTCCTACGATTCGAATACGCAGACGGGCTACAAGGGGAGGAACAATTGCGCAGCACTTTACCACAGGAACGGCGGCCAAACAATCGAGGCCGGTCCGCCATTATCCGAGAAGAGTCGGGTGCTCCGGTGATCCGTGCAACGGGACGACTTCATTTACAATCCAAGTATCAGATCCCAGTAGAATCTTTTTTGTGGTGAGGAATTATGAAAAAGCTAGTGTTGCTGACGCTGTTTGTGTCGCTCTGCTCTTTTACTTATGCCGCGGATGAACAGCCGAAAGAATCGAAGGCGTCGGACCGCGTGCAGGCTGCGGGGGATGTGCTGAATGAGATCCAGTCGGCGCCGGACTCAGGCATACCCGAGAACATTCTGAGCAAATCGGAGTGCGTGGCGGTCGTGCCGTCGATGTTGAAGGGCGGATTTGTTATAGGCGCGAAGTACGGGCGTGGGCTGGCCAGTTGCCGAACGCCGAAGGGATGGAGCGCTCCGGCATTTTTTACGATCAAGGGAGGCAGCGTCGGATTTCAGATCGGCGGGCAGGCCGTGGACCTGGTCATGCTGATCATGAACAACGATGGCATGCAGCATCTGCTGTCGAGCCAGTTCGCGCTGGGTGCGGATGCTTCGGTGGCGGCGGGTCCGGTGGGACGGCACACCGAAGGAAACACCGACTGGAAGATGCGGGCACAGGTGCTGACGTATTCGCGCGCGCGCGGCGTGTTTGCCGGTGTCAGCTTGAACGGGGCAGTTGTGAAGCAGGATAAGGATTCGACGCGCGAATTCTACGGACACATGGTGACATCGAAGGCAGCTCTGACAGGCGAAGTGGATCCGCCTGCGTCGGCGAATGCGTTCCTGACCACGCTGGCAAAGTGGGCGCAGGAAGCTGCGAAGTAAGAACTGGGCGGCAGGCGTCGGACCTCAGGCCTTAGCACTTCGAATTTGGGATAGGGAAACCAGCCGTTGGGTCGGCTTTTCCGTTTGACAACCGATTTTTGCGGGTGATACGGTCACGCTTCCCTGATGCGGCGGAAACTCGAATACGCGGCAGCCTGGCCGTTCATCAAGATCCTGGGTCTGATGCCGCGTCGCCTCGCTCGCGCGTTCGCCATCGGCATCGGCGGCGTTGTTTATCTCCTACACTTCCGACTGCGCGAGGTGGGCATGCGCAACCTGGAGATGGCGCTTCCGGAAAAAAGTGAGGCGGAGCGAGCGCGCATTCTGCGCGGAGTCTTTACTTCGCTGGGTCGGCAGCTTGCCGAACTGTGCCAGTTTCCCAAATACACAAAGGACACTGTTGAGAACGTCGTGGTGTACGACGGCCTCGAGAATTATCAGCGGGCCTACGGGCGTGGCAAGGGAGTGCTGTTCCTAACGGCGCACTTCGGCGGATGGGAGTTGTCCGCGTTCGCACATTCGCTGCACGGCCACTGGCTGCACGTGGTGATGCGGCCCATGGACAACGAGTATCTCGACCGGATGCTGCAAGGCTATCGCACGATGCACGGCAACAAGGTGGTGCCGAAAGACGACTTCGTGCGCGGTCTGCTGGCGGCGATGAAGGCAGGTGAGACTGTCGGCATATTGATGGATACGAATATGACTCCGCCGCAGGGAGTGTTCGTGGACTTTTTTGGCGTTCCGGCGTGCACAGCAAGTGGACTGGCGCGCATCGCTCTTCGTACGGACGCCATGGTGGTTCCGGGATTCACGATCTGGGACGAGGCATTAGGCAAATACCGGCTGCGATTTGATCCGGCGGTGGAGTTGGTGCGCACGGGCAATCTCGAGGCCGACATCGTCACGAACACGCAGAAATTCACGAAAGTGATTGAAGACTACGTGCGGAAATATCCCGAGCAATGGCTCTGGGTGCACCGGCGATGGAAGACGCGCCCAGAGGGACAGCCGCCGCTCTATTAAATCGAGGCAAGCCTCCACGCTCGCCTCGACAGCAAGTTCCCGGGGCGACAACTAATTTCCTGTGCGACAACTAAGGAACCGAGATTTTGACCGCGGAACTCTTGACGCTTTCGTTGTCGTAGATGTCGACCGCCGTTGCCTCGTAATAGTATGTGCTGCCATTGGCGACGGTTGAGTCGGCATAGAGTGTCGACGCAATCAGGCTCGAGTTGACCTTCTTCCAGTTCACGCCGTCCGGAGCACGATAGAGGTTGTAGCCGGCAACGTCTTTCGACGTCGAGGCTTTCCATTTCACGTCCACGACATGTTGGGCCGTTTTCTGGATGACGACCTTATACAACTGAATCGCGGAATGCCCATCACAACTTGTGACCTCCTCAGCGAAGGAATACGTGTATGGATGTATTGGTGTCCCAGTCAGATTTAGAGATGTTGAGTTGCTCGAAGGCTTTGCCGAGATGCCGGTCGGCAGGCTTCCGTAACGAATGGTCCACACATAAGGAGTACAGCTGCCGCTCGCCTGGATTGATGCTGCATATGAGGTACTCACCGTGCCGTTGGGCACAGTCGTTGTGATAATGGCAATGTCCGAGCCAAAACATGGCGTCGCGACCAGGAACAAAAGGGGGAAGAGTCGTAAAAGCTTCATGACTCAATGCTGCCCGGTGCAGCGAAATCTTCGAAAGTCTGAGAGGTTCCTAAGCCACACCAAAGGTTTGCAAACCATTCCCTAAGAGGGAAACCTTAGGTGCGGGTTGAGTCGCCATTTGACTTGCATTCTGCGGGACTCTGTCCGCTACCGCCGCACGTTCCGGTAAAATCAAATTGTCATGAATACATTCGAACAAATCGCAGAACGTGAGCGGCAATTTTTGCTGCAGACTTATAACCGGTATCCGATCGTACTGGCGCGCGGCAAGGGAGTGTTTTTGTATGACATCGGGGACAAGCGCTATCTCGACTTTGTTTCCGGACTCGGTGTGAACGCCTTGGGACACGCGCATCCCCGGATCGTGAAGGCGATTCGGGAGCAGGCGGCCAGGCTGGTGCATGTCTCGAATCTCTACTACCACGAGTACCAGGGACCGCTGGCGGAGAAGCTGTGCGCGCTGGCCGCCGGAGCTTCCACGCAGAAATTCCGCGCATTTTTCTCGAACAGTGGGACGGAAGCGATCGAGGGATCGATCAAGTTGGCGCGGCTCGCGGGGCATCGCGCGGGCGGGGAGGCGAAGTGCCGACTGGTCGCGCTGGAGGGTTCGTATCACGGGCGCACGTTTGGAGCGCTGTCGCTGACGGGGCAGGATAAGCACCGCAAGGGATTCGAGCCGCTGCTCGAAGATGTGACCTTTGTGAAGCAAAACGACCTGGACGGGCTGCGGGCCGCGGTTAATGACAACACTTGCGCAATTGTGCTGGAGCCGATTTTTGGCGAAGGCGGAATCTACGAGTGCACGCCGGAGTTCTTGCGTGAGTGCCGCGCCCTGGCCGACCGTCACAAGGTCGCGCTGATCTTCGACGAGATTCAATGCGGGCTGGGACGCACAGGAACGATCTTTGCGTTCCAGAGTTTCGACGTGATGCCCGATATTATCGCGATCGCGAAGCCGATTGCGGCGGGCTTGCCGCTGGGTGCCTTCATTGCAAAGGAAGAATTCGCGACGGCAATCTCTCCGGGACAGCATGGCACGACGTTTGGCGGTGGTCCGCTGGCTTGCCGAGTCGCTCTGGAGTTCCTGGCGATCGTGGAAGAAGAGAAGTTGCTGGAGAACGTGAGCAAGGTCGGCGCGTATCTGCATCAGCAGTTGGAGGAAGTGGTGGAGAAGCGCGGGGCGGCAAAGGGAGTGCGCGGGCGGGGATTTATTCAGGGAATTCAGCTCGACATTCCGGCGCGTCCGATTGTGGATGCGGCGCTCGACGAAGGAGTTTTGTTCAACAGCACACAAGACACGGTCGTGCGGTTTCTGCCTCCGTTCCTGATGGAGGAGAAGCATGTGGATAAAGGGATTCGCGTGTTGAAGAAACTGTTGGGGAAGAAGAGGAAGATGGCGGCGTAAGGGCCGGCTTCCGGCTTGGCTTCCGGCTTCCGGCTTCCGGCTTCCGGCTTCCGGCTTCCGGCTTCCGGCTTCCGGCTTCCGGCTTCCGGCTTCCGGCTTCCGGCTTCCGGCTTCCGGCT